>PPYF01654122.1_pt1 | contig 29757 bp, 10 predicted proteins | sample 1559871 | NCBI WGS metagenome assembly PPYF01 (sample SAMN08240021, study PRJNA423297) | Human gut metagenome, whole genome shotgun sequencing project.
CCATGTTATGGTGGCTACCAACAGATACGCCTACATGGAACATTGTATCTTCTGCTGTGTAATGTGCAACGCCAAGAGCCGCTGCCGTTTCACCTCTGTAATTACCGATACCGGCCATCACTTGAGTTGGTTCCAATGGATCATATTGAATCGGTTTCAATGCAGACATAGCCGCCGCATGTGCGCCTACACGTTGTGTTTCACCCGCTACGGAGTTAATAGCATTAGCTAACCCATCTGTAGCACCTTTCAATTGATTTACGTTAACTGCATCCGTGCCGTTTACACCAGGGCCTACATTGGTAATTGTATTACCGCCGTTATTGAGGCCATCTTTAGTAAGACTTACAGCATTACCGCTAGCAGGTGTAATTGTTACACCGCCACCGTTCATAACTGTCGTATTACCAGCAGCATCCTTAGTGGTTACTGTTTCAAGACCTTTCAAGTCTTTCGCCATACGAACCTTAAGGTTGCCAGTACCATCGGATACGACACCTAAATTGTCTTCTGTAGTCAACTTGCTAGCATCAGTAATGCCACCTACTACATTAACTTGTTCGTTAAGCTTTTTCTTGATTACAGAACCGCTATCGCCACCGTATTTCATACCATCATCTTTAGTTGCCACTTGGTGGGTCTTACCGTTTTCGTCTTGGTACTTAATACGAGTGATGTTGTTACCGTCTAAGTCTGGATCACCTTTATCAACGGTAATATCCGCATTACGGCCGTCTTTGCCAGTTAAACCGATATGACCAACACCGTCTTTGCCGGACATGGATACAGCATCTTTACCGTCTTTGCCTGTGATACCTACTTTGCCGTCTGTACCGTCAGCACCGTTAGGCCCAGTAATGGATACGCCGTCTTGACCGTTTTTACCAACTTTCACCTTATCAGTAGTTAAGCTGTCAGTCTTAAGGTTTTTCGCCATCTTGATATTAACATTACCATCTTGGTCGGCTACTGTTTTAATATTTTCGCCGGAGTATTTATCGTCAGACTCTGTACCTTCACCTTTGATAGTAACCTTTTGGCCTAAATCACGGTGGAATTCACCTGTATTACCGGCGAAATTCATACCTTTTTTCGTGATTTCATCACCTAGGTTAGTAATCTTATTATCCAAGGCTTTGTGAGATTTTTGCAATTGATCTTCTGTAGCAGCGCGACCGCTTGTGATATTGTTAGGATCCCAATCTTTATTTTCCAAACCTGTCACGTAGCCGTCTTTACCATCAACAGATACCTTGCCTGCCGCAATCTTACCATCTTTACCGTCGATAGTTACCTTGTCGCCAGCTTTAATGGTACCGTTTTCACCGTCAATTGTTACATTGCCAGCTTTAATAGTACCTTTGTTGCCGTCGATTGTAACTTTATCACCAGCCTTGATAGTACCTGTAGTACCATCCATCGCGATTTGTTTCGTAGCATCAGTACCCAATGTCACTTTGTCTTTAAGACTTACTTCATAGTTCTTTGAACCATTCGCATTAGTGCTAGGTGTTACAGTAATATTATTACCTGCCGATACCGTTGTGGATGCAGCTGCTGTAGCTTTATCCAATTGAGATTTATTAACTGCATCGTTAGGGTCCGTACCGTCAGCAACATTTGTAATCTTGTTACCGCCATTATTTAGACCGTCTTTTGTAAGACTTACTGCATTGCCACCAGCACGATTGATGGTCATACCATCACCATTGATAACAGTATTATTGCCACCGTTTGTGAAAGTAGCAGACGTCAAGCCTTTCAATTCTTTCGCCAAGCGCAATTTCAATGTATCGGAACCGTCGGAAACAACACCGATGTTGTCTTCAGTCGCTAATTTGCTTTCATCGGAGATACCGCCCTTAACATTCACTTGATTGTTAAGTTTCTTTTTAATTACATTACCTGTATCGCCACCGTACATCATACCATCGTCAAGAGTTGCGAGCGTATGTGTATTGCCATCTTTATCTTCGGTCACTAAACGATTAATGCTTGTACCATCTACACCGTTTTTAGCGTCACCACCTTTAATTGTAACGCCGTCTTGACCGTTTTTACCGGCAATAGCCACACTATTAGCTTTGAGGTTTTTGTTCATCTTCACATCGATAGTTGTGTTGCCATCTTGATCTTGTTTGATGAAAGTTTTAAGATTTTCACCGCTATAGTTAGCATCAGCATCAGTACCTTCGCCCTTAACAGTAACCGTAGAGCCAAGTTTATTAGTTTTTACGCCGCCACTGTTAGCGTCGAATTTCAAACCTTTATTAGTTAATGCGTCTTCGCTATCTTTGATTCTGTCTTTCAAGTAATCCACATTAACCGCTTCGCTGCCATTATTACCTGTCGCATACGCCACATTTGTTACGTGAGTACCACCAACTTTATTAGCATATGTAGGACCTTCATAACTTACCTTTGTTTTATCAACAGTGCCAGCAGGATCCAAGTCATACTTAACAGCACGATCTGTCAATTTATCAAGGCTGGATTTAGATGCAACATCCTTAATCTTAACTGTTTCTTTACTACCTGCATGGTTTTTATCTTCTACAGTTAAGTCAACATCGCCGTTAGAATCAACTGTATAAGCCCCATCTGCAGCAGCTACATTTTTCACCAAACGGTAGTCTGTAGCAGCAGCACCTTGGCTCTTAACAACATCACTGATTTTTTTCAATTGATCTTCTGTAGCAGCACGACCGCTTACAGGATTAGATGTATTTACATCCCAGTCCTTATTATCAAGGCCTGTCACATAATTTTTAGTATCAGCGTGTTTACCCATTGTTATGCCGCCAGCTTTCACGGTATCTGTAGCCGTCAATGTTTGAACATTAAGATTTTTGTTCAATTTAACGCCGATCTTAGTATCGTCGCCGGTTTGCGTGATTTCAGTAGTGATGTTGTCATCGCCGTTTACAGTCACCTTGGAACCGAGCTTGTTCGTTTTTTCACTGTTATTATCAGCATCGAAACGAAGGCCTTTATTGATAAGTTCAGTTTTAGCATTACTGATATTAGTATTTAATTCGTTTTTGGCATCGTGCAATTGACCGCCGTTAACAGCGTCCTTACTGCCTGCGCCTACAGTACCATCAGCAACATTGGTAATCTTTTGATCGTTCGCATTGATACCTGTTGGAGATACATAGTTCTTACCACCTACAGTCAAGCCGCCGCTATTAATAGTAGTGCCACCTGCTGTAACACTATCCAAGCCAGTCAATGTTTTCGCTAATTTCACATTCAATGTGCCTGTACCATCAGATTCAACACCGATATTACCATCGGATAATGTGCCTGTTGCACCGCCTTTGACGGATAGTTTTTCACCTAATTTTTTATTGATAACTGCACCGGAGTCACCATCAAAGTTCAAGCCTTTATCAAGAGTTGTATTGATAGTAGTGATATCTCCAGCATTTTTATCGATAGCAGTTTTATTAGTGTTAACTTTATCATTAACCTTTTTCAACTGATCTTCTGTAGCACCACGACCAGATACAGCCGCAGGATGATCTACATCCCAATCTGTATTTGTAAGGCCTGTTACATGACCAGCATCACCGTCTACAGTTACAGGATGTACTGTACCTACAGTAATTTTATTACCTAAACCAACAGTATATTCCTTACCGCCTGCTGCGTTTGTACTTTCTGTTACAGTTACATTCGCATCCTTTGCTTTTACAGTGGATGCTTTGGCTGTACCACCGATAGCAGCTTGTAATTGGCTATAGTTAACTGCATCATTAGGGTCGCTACCATTAGCAACATTAGTAATCTTTTGATTATTCGCATTGAGACCTGATGGAGATACATATGTTTTACCACCTACAGTCAAACCGCTGTTATCAATCTTAGTATTACCAGCTGTAACGCTGTCCAAACCTGTCAATGTTTTAGCTAATTTCACATTTAATGTGCCATTGCCGTCGGATACAACACCGATATTACCGTCAGACAATGTGCCTGTAGCACCGCCTTTAACAGTAACTGTATCACCTAATTGTCTGTTACTTACAGTACCTGTATCACCAGCAAAATTCAAGCCTTTACTAATGGTTGTATTAATAGTGGAAATATCTTGCTTGTTTTTAGCGATATCAGTTTTGTTATTCGCAATGTCGCCAGCATTTTTAGTGATATTTTGCTTGTTAGTATTGATATCACCAGCATTTTTATCGATGGCAGCTTTATTGGTATTAACTTTATCGTTTACCTTTTTCAATTGATCTTCTGTAGCCGCGCGACCAGATACAGCCACAGGACTATCTACATTCCAATCTTTATTTTGAAGACCTGTTACATAACCTGTAGTACCGTCAATCGTTACAGGTTTAGCAGTACCTACTTTGATAGTATTGCCCAAAGTCATGTTGATAGTTGTATCACCATTAGCTTGGGTAATTGCGGCATTGATATTGCTACCGTCACCTTTAATGGTAACTTTAGAACCTAATAGGTTGTTTTTAGGACCACCTGTATTAGCATCGAAGTTAAGGCCTTTATCTATAGTGTCTTTATTGAATTTAATAGCATCATGAATCGTGCCTTTACCAGTGTTACCGATATTGCTCATCGACAAGTTACCCGTATCAGGGTCAAGCGCTGCATTGCCACCTAAAAGGCCTTTTGTAGTACTTGCTAAATTACCCAAGGTATTTGCAACACCATATAATTGGCTACCATTGATTGCATCTGTAGATTGTGCATTTACACGACCTGCAGCCACATTTGTGATAGTACGTTTTACCGTATCACTACCCACACTAAGTGTAGAGTCAGCAGAGCCGCCGGCATAGTTTTTATACCATAAACCATTTACCAATTGGTTCGGTGTGCTTACTACATTATCAGTCTTGGAGTTAGCACCTAATGCAACGGAACGTTCATGTGCTGCATTAGCAGATACACCTAATGCCATAGAGTTTGTCTTCTCAGCTTTACTACTTAGACCTAATGCTACAGAGCCTTCTGCACCAGCAGATGTTGAAGCTTGTACGCCTAAAGCTAGGGAATTACCACCAGATGCAATAGATTTATCACCAGCTGCAATATCTGCATAGCCATTTGTCGTACTGCCCCATCCAAGTGCAGTAGAATGAGAGCTATTAGCTGTAGCATTCGTACCCAATGCAGAAGACCCTTGTTTAAAAGCCTTAGAGCCATTACCAATAGCTACCGCCCAATCACCTCTAGATTGAGAACCATTACCCATAGAAATGGCACCGCCACCACCAGCTTTTGCATCATTACCTAGCGCCATGGAGGAACCACCCCAAGCACGAGCATTAGAACCGAAGGCTTGGTCATTATCTTTACCTACAACAGTTCCATTCTCATCGATACCTGCCCACGCTTCATTACCAAGCGCAAAACCATTAGTAGAACGAACGCGAGTACTATTACCAATAGCAACCGTATTATTACCACTCGTATATGAGTTACGACCGATAGCCACGGCTTGTGCCCCGTCAGCACTAGTACCTGAGCCAATAGCAATTGCATTCACAACCGTAGTTGTAGCACTTTGACCGATAGCAATACCACCAGTTCTTTGATTTGCCGGAACCTCTTTTCCTTTATTATCATCAACAGTTACAGTCGCACCACGACCAATAGCGATACCAGCCAAAGTTCTACCCTCGTCCGTATCTCCTCTACCTACAGATGCACCCGTACCTACTGAAATACTATAATCACCCGTAGACGCTGTATTATCACCAATCGCGATACCACCGTCGTTTTCAGCTTGTGCACCGTTACCTCTTGTAATAGGTGCCCCCAACGCATCCGTAGGCATCATCACGCCCGTCAACATAACGGCAACCGCAGTAGCGCCTACCATTTTAGAAAATACAACCGACAAAGAGGAACGTTTCGTCATGTTCTTTGCTGTTTCTGCCACAACAACATAGCAGCCCTTTGTGCGATTCCAAATCACTTTAAATACTCGATTCATTAATCTTTCTCCTATAAAACTTATAAAACTTACTAACTAACTATCTACATTTTTAATGAAATAACAATGATGGATCGATGATGTATTGAGAATTCATCGACATTCTTGAATGTGTATATCTAAAATACCACATATTACAGGAATTGTAAACTTTTTTTCATTTTATTTTCATAAAACTTTTGTGTTTAAGTTATTAATAATTTCGATAAAATTAAATATACTGAATATTCTGCATAAATGCTGTATTTTTTTACTATTATTCACCAACTTTCATAAATAATACTAATATGCTCCATAATTATGTACCAATATCACATCATATATAACCAATTTATTTTCTCTTCATTATCCTGTTTTATGATAGACCATATAATAGAATGATATCTTTTCATAAACAGATATCGTACAGTGTTTCTGCCATTTTGACTCAATGTACGTACACAATTACTACATACCTACTTAAGCCAATTAACTATTGCACAATCAATAAAGGTAGCATTTTATTATATAGTAAAAGGAATGACAGGTGAAATTCAAATCGCCGTCATTCCTTTTTTTATTCTAAGGCACTCTAAAGGCGTATCGGCGGGATTTATAGGCTTTATAGAAATAGAGCATATGTGTATAAAAACAATTTATACGATTACTCCATGTGTTTTTTAATTTTTATTGTTATACTGAAAGCAGAAAGGAGGAAGAAATCTATGTCAGAACTCAATATCTTACAACAAAATATAGATAAACCAAATATGGTTACAGAAGAAGATATCGTAGTTACACGAGATAATCAAACTTTCACAATCAAAGGTCGCTTTAATGGGGAAGAAGGCGTATTCACATATGATGCGGACGTTCAACCTAACGATCAGTTACAATTTCTGCATCACAATTTTACGGCCATCGTAAAAAAAATTACATATAAGGTGATTCAAGGTCAGCGAATCACATTGATTGCAAAATTATATGCATAAAAATATCGGGGTATTGTTAATACAAACAACACCCCGATATTTTTTATCGGTCATACAATTATAAGAAATACAACACAACAACACTTAATTCTTATAATTGGATAATCTAAAATTATTGAATTGTCGGTGCATTAATCGCTTTGCGAAGGTCCACTGTGTGAAGTTCGTCCATCGCAGGAGCTGCTTTTTCATCTACAGGTTTCACGCGATTATTACCGTCTTTCATAGCTTCATTCAAACTGAAGATGACCATTTCGTTCATGTAGAAACGCAATTCATCATCATGTACATTGGCCGTATTACGATCCAAGATATCGATGATTTGTTGCGCATAGTCCAATTTAGCGTCTTCAGATACAGTCGCATGTTCTGTAAAGAACTGTTTGTAATCGTTGTACAAACGATCTAATGCCAAACGCCCATAGCTATCGTTTTTATAACGATGGCTTACGATGTACCAGCTGCGACGAACGTTCATGTAGTACAACACATTGTTGCGGTAACGCTCTTGACCAGTCATAACGCGGGAATCGTCCATGATACGTTTGCCCTTTTGGTCCAATTGGAATTGTGTGAAAGCATTCACTACGTCCCGAACTTCTTCGCTAGGTACAGGAACAGCCACTTCTGCTTCAATCACGTTTAATGGTTCAGCTGGTTGTTCCGGCATCATCAATCGATCTTGAGCCGCATCCGCTTGACCTACCGCACACACACAAGCAAGTGCCAATACAGGCATAAATGTTTTGAATTTCATAAATCCTCCTAATGATGAGCCGCCTCCCAAAGGGCGGCTTTCATATTCCTTACATGATTCTTACATGACTAGAGTATACTAAATAACACATTTAATCAAGTTCAAGTTATTTTGTAAGCCCTGCTTGTTGCATAAGTAATGCAATTTGAGCCTTCATTTGTTCATTATCAGCCTTAACGGAAGACAATTCATTGAGGCTTTCTTGCATGCGTGCATTTTCAGCTTTTAACGCTGTCACTTCATCTTGCAACACATAAACGGAGCTGATAGGGCCACCTTTATAACGATCTGGAATCGCTTTCTTCGCATCGGAGTTACCGAATTTGTGAGTTACACCGGCATTCACCATGTTATGGTGACTACCAACAGATACGCCTACATGGAACATAGTGTCTTCTGCTGTGTAATGTGCAACGCCTAACGCCGCTGCCGTTTCACCTCTGTAATTACCGATACCGGCCATTACTTGAGTCGGTTCCAACGGATCATACTGAATAGGTTTCAACGCAGACATAGCCGCCGCATGAGCACCTACACGTTGTGTTTCACCCGCTACAGCATTGATTGCATTCGCCATCTTATCTGTTGCACCTTTTAATTGATTTACGTTAACCGCATCAGTACCGTTCACACCAGCAGCAACATTGGTAATTGTATTACCGCCGTTGTTGAGGCCATCTTTAGTAAGACTTACAGCATTACCGCTAGCAGGTGTAATCGTTACACCGTCACCGTTCATAACTGTAGTATTACCTGCAGCATCCTTAGTTGTTACTGTTTCAAGACCTTTTAAGTCTTTCGCCATACGAACCTTAAGGTTGCCAGTACCATCGGATACGACCCCTAAATTGTCTTCTGTAGTTAACTTGCTAGCATCAGTAATACCACCGATTACGTTTACTTGTTCGTTGAGCTTTTTGTTAATCACAGCGCCGCTATCGCCACCGTATTTCATACCATCATCTTTGGTTGCCACTTGGTGGGTTTTACCGTTTTCGTCTTGGTATTTAATACGAGTGATTTCGTTGCCATCAAGATCAGGGTCACCTTTTTCAACAGAAATATCCGCACTACGGCCGTCCTTACCATTAAGACCGATGTGACCAACACCGTCTTTACCGGACATGGATACAGCATCTTTGCCGTCTTTACCAGCAATACCTACCTTGCCATCTGTGCCATTCGCGGTATCAGGGCCTGCGATAGATACGCCATCTTGACCATCTTTGCCAACGTTAATAGTGCCTTTGTTACCGTCGATTTCAACCTTGTCACCAGCTTTGATTGTGCCTGCATTACCATCGATGGCAATTTGTTTCTTCGGATCGGAGCCTAATGTTACTTGGTCTTTAAGGCTTACTTCATAGTTTTTAGAACCATTCGGATTGTCGCTTGATGTAACCTTAATGTTATCGCCTGCTGTTACCGTTGTAGTCGCAGCAGCTGCAGCTTGATCCAGTTGAGATTTATTGACTGCATCAGTTGGAGCTGTACCTTTAGCTACATTAGTAATCTTGTTACCACCGTTATCCAAACCATCTTTAGTTAGACTCACAGGGTTACCACTAGCAGGTGTAATCTTCATGCCGCCACCATTTACAACTGTAGTGTTGCCTGCAGCATCTTTAGTTGTTACTGTTTCAAGGCCTTTCAAGTCTTTTGCCATACGAACCTTGAGGTTATTGCTACCATCGGATACGACACCTAAATTGTCTTCTGTAGTCAACTTGCTAGCATCAGTAATACCGCCGATTACGTTTACTTGTTCGTTAAGCTTTTTGTTGATCACAGCACCGCTATCGCCACCGTATTTCATACCGTCATCTTTGGTTGCCACTTGGTGTGTTTTACCATTTTCGTCTTGGTATTTAATACGAGTGATTGCGTTACCTTCGATATCAGGGTCGCCTTTTTCAGCAGTGATATCAGCGCTCTTACCGTCTTTACCACTTAAACCGATGTGACCTACACCGTCTTTGCCGGACATAGATACAGCATCTTTACCATTTTTATCGGTAACAGCTACCTTGCCGTCTGTACCATTCGCTGTGTCAGGACCAGTAATAGATACACCGTCCTTACCATCTTTGGCAACCGTTACAGATTCAGCTTTAAGGTTTTTGCTCATTTTCACGTCAATCGTCGTGTTGCCTGTTGCCGCATCTTGTTTGATGAAAGTCTTAATATTTTCACCGCTATAATCGGCATCAGCAGCTTTACCTTCACCTTGTACAATTACTGTAGAACCTAATTTACTAGTTTGTACACCGCCTACATTGGCATCAAATTTAAGGCCTGTTGCAGTTTGATTCGCCAAAGCTTGTTTCAATTGGTCTTCTGTTGCAGCACGACCAGATACAACATTCCCTGGATCCCAAGTCTTATTATCAAGACCCGTAATATAGTTGCCTGTATTACCAGGGTTAGCACCATCAGCTTGTTTACCCATTGTTACGTCCCCTGCTTTCACAGTATCCGTAGCGGTAACAGATCTAACATTAAGATCTTTCTTTAATTTAAGAGCAATCTTAGTATCATCACCAGTTTGAGTAATTTCTGTAGTAATGTTGCCATCACCGTTTACAGTTACTTTAGAACCTAATTTATTCGTTTTTTCATCGTCATTATCCGCGTTAAAACGAAGGCCTTTATTGATAAGGTCTGTTTTAGTATTATCAATTTTATTATTTAAATCATTCTTGGTATTCGTAATTTGGTCACCAAGATCTTGCTTAACTTGATGTAATTGACCGCCGTTTACAGCATCTTTAGAGTTTTGTGCTACATCGCCGTTAGCAACATTCGTTACCTTTTGGTCATTTGCATTGATACCATTTGGAGATACATAATTCTTACCATCTACGGTCAAACCGCCGTTATTGATAGTAGTATTACCAGCTGTAACGCTATCCAAACCAGCCAATGTTTTAGCCAATTTCACATTCAATGTGCCAGTACCATCGGATACAACACCGATATTGTTGTCAGACAATGTACCTGTAGCACCGCCTTTAACAGCAACCGTATCACCTAATTTCTTATTGATTGTTGTACCGGAGTCCCCATCAAAGTTCAAACCTTTTTCAATAGTTTTATTGATAGTAACGATATCACCAGCATTCTTTGCGATATTTTGCGTATTATTAGCAATATTACCGGCATTTGTTGTGATATTTTGTTTATTATCAGCGATTGCTTGTTTATTTTTGTCGATTTGATCCTTATTAGTATTAACTGTATCGTTAACCTTTTTCAACTGATCTTCTGTAGCAGCGCGACCAGGAACAGCCACAGGATTGTCTACATTCCAATCTGTATTTTGAAGGCCTGTTACATGTCCTGCATTACCATCTACAGTTACAGGATGTGCAGTACCAACATTGATTGTATTGCCTAATCCAACAATATATTCCTTACCACCTGCTGCATTTGTACCTTCTGTTACAGTTACATTTGCATCTTTTGCTTTCACAGTAGGCGCTTTATCGATAGAGTTAATCGCATTTTGTAATTGACCATAGTTAACCGCATCATTAGAGTTAGTACCATCAGCTACATTGGTAATCTTTTGGTTGTTCGCATTGATACCGTTTGGAGATACATAGTTTTTACCATCTACGGTCAAACCGCCGTTATTGATAGTAGTGCCGCCAGCTGTAACGCTGTCCAAACCGGTCAATGTTTTAGCCAATTTAATATTTAGCGTATCAGTGCCATTGGAAACGACACCGATATTGTTATCTGTCAATTTAGTTACATCAGTCACGCCGCCTACAACATTAGTTTGTTCGCCTAATTTACGCGTGAATTTATTATCTACAGCTGCTGCAGCTTTTACATCACCTGCATAGGATACGCCTTTTTCTACTTCTGTTTTAACTGCAAACAATTGGCTACCATTGATAGCATCAGTGGATGTAGCAGAAATACGACCGGCCGCTACATTAGTAACAGTCCGTTCCATACCTGCCTTACCTACGCTTACTGTGGAAGCAGGGTTTGTGCCTGCAAAGTTATGAGTGACCCCATTGATTGTTGCAGAAGGAGTAGCCGCAGCCGCTGCTGTTTCAGAGCCATTACCGATGGCTACGGCATTGTCATTGGCTACTTTTGTATTATTACCAAGTGCCAAACCATTATTAGCCGTCACTGAAGCACTGTTACCTAGAACCATGCCATTGTCACCGGAAATAGTAGAGTTACTACCTACTGCATAGGAATTATCCGTTGTAATGGTGTTTTTATAACCAAACGCACCCGCTGTATTACCTTTAACCGTACCAGCAGTAACCTTTTTAATTTTATCACCATTAGCTTCTGTAGTTTCTGTAACAGTAGCAGTCCCTACCGTATTGTCACTACCGATAGCATATGCATTATTACCGTAAACCTTATTACCTTTACCAAGAGCACCTGCGGATGCACCAGATAAAGCGGCATTCGTCATATCAAAGCCCACTGTATTTGTATCGCCGAGAGCTGTGGATTTCTCCCCATAAGCACCAGCCTGACTACCAATAGCAAGAGAGTTATTTCCCCAGCTACGAGCCATAGCACCGATAGCGGTGCTAGCCACACCTTTTGACAAGGAGTTAGCACCGATAGCATTAGAACCCGTGCCTAAAGACTGCGTCATCATACCAATAGCAAGGCTGGCATTACCGATAGATGCAGTATTTACATAGTTCTTACTATCATTAAGAGCTGCTGTACCCAATCCACCTGGATGCAACGCAGCCACTTCACGGTTAAAGTTTTTCTGCGTACCTGGCACCGCTAAATCAGGAATGGCCTTATATAAATCAGGCTTTGCCTGATCGATATCATCACCGCCGATAGCGATAGAAGACTGACCAATAGATCTTACATCACCGCCGATAGCGACAGATTGTGTGCCATATACCTTCGCTACGCTACCGATAGCTACAGATTGTGAAAACAGCTGTCCATCACCATCAGCAGTAGCATTTCTTCTAATTATATTAGCTTCTGCTGCAGCACCGATGACTACGTCACCACGAGAACCATAAGAAGCGGCTTCTGCACCCATTACAACTGCACCGGATCCAGGTTGTTGATGATACTTGGAAATCGTGCTCTTCGCTTGACGACCTATTACAATATCGCCATTTTCCTTTGCAACTGACCCTTGACCGATAGCAATAGTACCCGCAGGATATGGAACCTTCACTCGTTGTTGACCTTCAGCCTTTGCACCATTACCGATGGCAATACCATTTTCACTTGTTGCTAATGTAGTCGCGTCATTACCTACAGCCACAGACTTAGCACCTGCGGATTTCGCATTATCACCGACTGAACGCTATTGCTACCAGTAGCAGCAGCGCCAGGGCCTTGTACTACATTTGCTTCTGCAATTCCCGATGCTAAACAACCCGTAATAGCAAACGCGCATAAAGCCGCACGGAAAGTAATGCTCGTTCTTGCAGAATTCACACTAGCTTTACCGCCACCGCTCTTAACTAACTCAGATACTACAACGTAGCAATTTTTAGCTTTACTCCAAATTACATTATAAATTCGATTCATGTTATTCCTTTCTCACGAACTACCGATTCTACCGGTTACGCATTCTGTTTATAGCCTCATATAAAAAACAAAATAAAAGAAGAAGTAATAGACATAAAAAAATCATCTACACTTCTAACATAAAACAATAGTACTCAATACTATAGTTTAAGTACTATTACGTATATCTTTTTCCTTTAAGATACTCACTCTAGTGACTACTATATCAAAAATATTCAATATTGTAAACAACTTTTTCATGTTTCATTCATTTTTATGGTTTATTTAATAGATTTAAAAAATAAGATAGAAATTCTTCATCTTTTCTATATATTTGTAGAATTAAATTTACATATTCACATATGAGAGATTTAGTCTATATATGACAAAAGCCGAGGCAATTTGTGCCTCGGCTTTCATCATATGATATAGTCTAAATTTTATTGAATTGTAGGTGCATTAATCGCTTTACGAAGGTCCACTGTGTGAAGTTCGTCCATCGCAGGAGCTGCTTTTTCATCCACAGGTTTCACGCGATTATTGCCGTCCTTCATAGCTTCGTTCAAGCTGAAGATCATCATTTCGTTCATGTAGAAACGCAATTCATCATCATGTACATTGGCTGTATTACGATCCAAGATATCGATGATTTGTTGCGCATAGTCCAATTTAGCGTCTTCAGATACAGTCGCATGTTCTGTGAAGAACTGTTTGTAATCGTTGTACAAACGATCTAATGCCAAACGCCCATAGCTATCGTTTTTATAACGATGGCTCACGATATACCAGCTGCGACGAACGTTCATGTAGTACAACACATTATTACGGTAACGTTCTTGACCGGTCATAACACGAGAATCGTCCATGATACGTTTACCCTTTTGGTCCAATTGGAATTGTGTGAAAGCATTCACCACGTCACGAACTTCTTCGCTAGGTACGGAAAGTGCCACTTCTGTTTCAAGCACATTCAATGGTTCAGCCGGTTGTTCTGGCATCATCAATCGATCTTGAGCCGCATCCGCTTGACCTACCGCGCATACACAAGCCAGTGCCAATACAGGCATAAATGTTTTGAATTTCATACTTCCTCCTTATGATGAGCCGCCCCGGAAAGGGCGGCTTTCGCAATCCTTACATGAGTGGTTAAGAACTCGAATATTCAGATTCGATTATTTTGTAAGACCTGCTTGTTGCATCAACAATGCGATTTGAGCTTTCATTTCTTCATTATCGCGTTGTACTTGATCGTATTTAGCAGTTAACTCTAGATCATGTTGTTTCATACGTTCATTTTCAGCTTTCAATGCAGTCACTTCATCCTGCAATACATACGCGGAGCTGATAGGGCCGGCCTTATAACGTGCAGGAACCGCTTTCTTCGCATCGGAAGTACCGAATTTGTAGGATACGCCCGCATTAATCATGTTGTCATGACCGCCAAGAGATACGCCCATATGGAACATTGTAGATTCATTAGTATAGTGCGCCACGCCTACAGCTGCAGCGGTGCTGCCTTTATAATGACCTACAGCAGCCAATACTTGAGTTGGTTCCAATGGATCATATTGTAATGGTTTGAGGCCAGAAATAGCTGCACTAGTAGCACCTACATCAGCGATTTTACCATCCACGCTACGCATAGCACTGCTCAATTGATTTACGTTAACCGCATCAGTACCATCTACACCAGGGCCTACATTAGTAATTCTATTACCACCGTTATTGAGGCCGTCTTTAGTAAGACTTACAGCATTACCTTGAGCAGGTGTAATTGTCATACCGCCACCGTTCATAACAGTTGTATTACCAGCAGCATCCGTAGTCGTTACGGACTCAAGACCTTTCAAGTCTTTAGCCAACTTGATGTTATAGCCATCACCAGCAGCGTTTTTCACAACACCGATATTATTATCTGCCAAACGGTTCACATCAGCACCACCAGTAAGGTTCATAGTATCTCCCAATCCACGAACCACTTTACCGCTATCGCCAAGTTGGTCACCTTGGAATACACGGCCTGTTCTAGCCTTGTTGTTGAAGTCATCATTAACAGCTTTCAATTGATCTTCTGTCGCCGCACGACCAGGAACAGCTACAGGGTTTTCAGGATCCCAAGTTTTGTTATCCAAACCTGTTACGAAGTTGCCTTCTTTACCGTCGGAAGTTTGCTTACCTACAACTACGTCACCGGCTTTCACAGTATTTGCCGTTACAGAACCGTTGTTGCCGTCGATTTTAACTTGATTATCACCTTTACCGGCTGTAATCGTTCCTGCAGAGCCATCCAACTTAACTTCTTTATCGCCATTGCCGGCTGTAACAGTACCTTCGGAACCGTCAATCTTAACTTGTTTTGCTGGGTCTTGACCAAGAGTGATCTTATCGTTCAAGGCCATCTTGATAGCACCGTTATCAACAGAAGTTTTGATATTACCGTCACCTTTTAGGTCAATTGTTTCGCCAAGAGGTTTCTTCACGGAGTTACCGTCTTCTGCTTTAAGACCGAAGCCTGTGGATTTGATGTCTTCAATAGCTGTATGCAATTGACCGCCGTTTACAGCGTCCTTGCTACCAGTTGCTTCATTAGCGCCGTCCTTGATAGTAACGCCGTTTGTATCCATCTTAGTGTCGCCTGTTGTTACAGTGGTAGCTGTTACAGTGTCTACAGTGATGTCTTTTTTCAATTCTACCTTAACAGCGCCGTCGTCTACGGATGTTTTGATATTCGTGTCATCACCTTTAACTTTAACAGTTTCACCAAGAGCTTTTTTCACAGATTGGCCGTCTTCTGCTTCTAGACCGAAGCCTTTGGATTTAAGGCTTTCAACAGCATCATGCAATTGGCCACCGTTTACAGCGTCTTTGCTATCTTTTGCAACATTACCGTCTTGAACGTTTGTAATTTTATTACCAGCTGCATCGATGCCATCTTTCGTCATGGATGGACCATCAGTAATCTTCACGCCGTCTTTTGTAACAGCTGTCAATGGATTACCTGCTGCATCATTAATAGTCATGCCTTCGCCGTTTACAACGGTTTTACCATTTGCACCATTAGCTCCGTTGTTGAAAGTAATGGAGTTCAAGTCTTTAAGGTCTTTTGCCAAACGAACATTGAGAATATTATTTTTGCTGATAACGCCAATATTGTTTTCAGTCAAATCAGCTTCGTTTGTTACGCCGCCCTTAATGTCCAATTGTTCATTAAGTTTTTTCTTGATAACGTCGCCGTTGTCACCACCATATGCCATACCGTCATCTTTGGTTGCCACTTGATGTGTCTTACCCTTTTCATCAGTGTATTTGATACGAGTGATTTCGTTACCGTTGAGGTCTGGATCACCTTTTTCAACAGAAATGTCAGCGCTATGGCCGTCTTTACCGTTAAGACCGATGTGACCTACGCCGTCTTTACCAGAAATAGATACAGCTTCTTTACCGTCCTTACCAGTCACAGCTACCTTGCCGTCTGTACCGTTATCAGGACCTGTAATGGACACGCCGTTCTTACCGTCTTTGCCAACTTTCACGGATTCAGCTTTAAGGTTTTTATTCATCTTTACGTTGATAGTTGTATCACCAGATGTTTGGTCTTGTGTGATGAAAGTTTTAAGGTTTTCGCCGCTGTAATCTTCGTCAGCTGCCGTGCCTTCACCTTTAATAGTCACTTTAGAGCCAAGCTTATTAGTTTTTTCTCCGCCTTGATTAGCATCGAATTTCAAACCTTTATTAGTCAATGCGTCTGCACTATCTTTGATTTTGTCATTTAAATAGTCCACATTAACCGCTTCGCTACCATCGTTGCCTGTAGCATATGCCACATTCGTTACGTGAGTACCGCCTTGTTTATTGTTATATGCAGGACCTTCGTAAGTTACCTTAGATTTATCAAGATTACCATTAGGGTCCAAATCATACTTAACAGCACGGTCATTCAATTTATCAAGTTTGGATTTAGAAGCAACGTCTTTGATTGTAACGGCTTCTGTTTTATCTGGATGATTCTTATCTTGTACAGTCAACGCTACATCGCCGTTCGCATCCACAGTGTAGTCTCCATTGGAGCCTGCCGCTTGATTTCTAATCAAACGATAATCAGTGGAGTTAGCACTTTGAGCATCCAACGCTTTTTTCAACTGATCTTCTGTTGCCGCACGACCGGATACAATCTTACTTGCATCCCAATCTTTATTATCAAGACCTGTTACATAGTTGCCTGTTTCGCTGTCGCCGGCCGCGTTGTTAACAGTTTGACTACCCATAGTAGCACCGCCTGCTTTCACAGTCTTAGCAGCCGTTACGGAATCAAGATTTTTAAGGTCTTTCGCCAATTGAAGTTCCAATTTGTTAGTGCCATCAGCTTTTACGTTGATATTGCCGGCTGCGCTCTTGAACGCTGCAGATTCAGCTTCAGTTACGCCTTCACCTTGTACTTTCACCAAGGAATTCAATTTTTGTTTATTCACAGTACCAGAATTGTTACCAGTGAATTGTAAACCGTCCTCCATAGTCGCAACTTGGTGTTCGCCGTTGCCGTCTTTGTAAACGATACGTGTAAGACCGTTTGTACCGTCTACACCTTTTTCGCCTTTAACGCCAGTAGCAGGATCATCGTAACCAGGTTTTACGGACAAGTCGATACCATTAGTACCGTTCACGCCGTTTGTTCCGGCAGGGCCTGTCAAGCCGATGTGGCCTACGCCATCCTTACCGGAAATAGAAACTGCTTCTTTACCATTTTTGTCAGTAACAGCTACCTTGCCATCTGTACCGTTCGCTGTGTCAGGACCTGTAATAGATACGCCATCCTTACCATTTTTGCCAACCTTCACAGATTCAGCTTTAAGGTTTTTATTCATCTTCACGTCGATAGTCGTATTGCCTGTCGCCGCATCTTGTTTGATAAAAGTTTTAAGGTTTTCACCACTGTAATCAGCGTCAGCTGCAGTGCCTTCACCTTGAATTGTAACAGTAGATCCTAATTTGTTAGTTTGTACGCCACCTACATTGGCATCGAATTTGAGACCTGTGTTAATCAAGTCATTCTTGGTATTCGTAATTTGATCGCCAAGGTCTTGTTTAACTTGATGTAATTGACCGCCGTTTACAGCATCTTTGGAGCCAGCCGCTACGTTACCATCTTTCAAGTTAGTAATTTTTGTACCGTTAGGACCTTCCAATTTATTAATAGCATCGCTAACCGTTTTCAACTGTTCTTCAGTAGCCGCACGGTTTGGTACATATACAGGATCCGCAATATTCCAAGATGTATTATCTAAACCTGTTACAAAGTTACCAGTTTGGTTAGCACCTTTGTTATCTGCTACCGTATGATTACCTACAGTGGCAGTGCCTGCTTTCACAGTGTCGGATGCCGTTACGGATTGCAAGCCAGTCAAGTTTTTCGCCAATTGCAATTGTAATTTTGCATTGCCATCAGCGCCAACAGCCGCAGAAGTAACACCGATATTATTGCCTGTAGCAAGATCGGAAGCACTTGTTACGCCACCTGTGATGTCCACTTGTTTGTTAAGTTTAACATTAGATGTAGCACCCATGTCGCCTTTGAATTTAAGACCGTCGTTCAAAGTTGCCACTTCTTCGTTGGAGCCATCAGGTTTTTGGTATGTAATACGTGTTGTAGTTGTGCCAGGAGCGCCGTCTACACCAGGTTGACCGTCACGAGTAACGGAAATATTAGTTGTTACACCATCTTTACCGTTGATGCCGATTTTACCGTCCTTACCGTTTGCACCAGTAGCAGTAATTGTCTCTACATTAAGGTTTTTACCGAGTTTTACATCAATTGTGCTATCGCCGTTAGCGTCTTGAGAGATTTCCGTAATGATATTAGAGTTATCCCCTTTAATTGATACTTTGGAGCCCAATTTATTTGTTTTTTCACCGCCTGTATTAGCGTCGAATTTCAAGCCTTTATCAATAAGATCTTGTTTAGTTGTATCAATTTTATTGTTTAATTCATTCTTAGTATTTGTGATTTGGTCACCAAGATCTTGCTTAACTTGATGTAATTGACCGCCATTTACAGCATCTTTAGAGCCAGCTGCTACATTACCGTCCTTCAAGTTAGTGATTTTTGTACCGTTAGCACCTTCCAAAGTTACTGTATCTTTGTCAGTTTCACCGTCGTATTTCACGGAACGATCTTTTACTTTATCAAGTTCAGTTTTGGACGCAATATCCTTAATTGTCACAGTATTAACTGTACCAGATTTATCGTCCTTCACTTGTAAATCAACTTTATTGTTATCAACCTTATAAGAGCCGTCTGCCGCATTGTTCGGATTAGCGATTAAACGGTAGTCAGAAGCACTTGCATTAGCCGCTTTCACAGCATCGCTCACAACCTTAAGTTGATCTTCTGTTGCCGCACGACCAGATACAAAGGCAGGATCAGTTAATGTCCAATTTTTATTGTCCAAACCGGACACAAAGTTACCATTCTGAGCAGCACTTTTGTTATCTGTTACAGATTGGGTACCCATAGTAGCCGTACCAGCTTTTACAGTTTTTGTAGCAGTTACCGTATTAACATTGATGTCTTGACCCAATGCAACCTTAATTGTTGTATCGTCGCCAGTTTGTGTAATTGTAGTGTTGATATTAGTGCTATCACCAGCTACTGTTACCTTGGAACCTAATTTATTTGTTTTTTCGCCACCATTATCAGCATCGAATTTCAAACCTTTATTAATAAGCTCTGTTTTTGTATCATCGAGTTCTGTTTTAGATGCGATATCCTTAATCGTTACAGTTTTCTTATTCGCAGGATTTTTAGCATCTTGTACAGTTAAGTCAACTTTATTGCCAGATACAGTGTAAGCTTTATCAGCAGCACCGCTGTTTTCAGTCAATTGATAATCTGGAGCGTCTACGTCAACTTTATATGTTTTATATGTACCGTCCGTACCTTCTGTAATCGTTGTGTTTTTACCAGCTACAACCTTTACTGCTTTTTGCGCTTCATCACGAATAACGGATTTACCATTGTCAGTAATATTGGACAAGTCTTTATTTGCCGCATTGTCGATTTTATTCTTAGTAGCATCAGTCAACGCCACATCGATTGTTTGGTTGTTAACAGATGTCGTAACATAAGAACCGTCGCCTTTTACAGTCAATGTTTGGTTATCCAATAAAACGTCGTTTTTACCAGTATTGCCAGCTACTTTCAAATTAACATTGCGCAATTGTGCCACGTTAACAGCGTCAGTATCCGCAGTACCTGCAGCCACGTTTGTGATTTGACGAGTTTTTGTACCGCCATCACCTACGGACACCGCACCCATAGTGGATGTCAACGCAGCGCCAGTCAATCCGCTATATCCGTTTGTACGGCTGTCTGCAGTTTTAACATTATAGCCTGCTTTGCCGGCCGCAACGGAAGCAACGGAATTCGCACCCAATGCAACGCCGTCATCTACGCTGGATTTAGCTTTATAACCGATTGCAGTGCTGTTCGCATTAGCTGCAGTCGCATCAGCACCGACAGCTGTCGCGAAGTTACCTGCTGCAGAAGTACGTACACCAGCTGCTGTCGCATTATTGCCTGTAGCACCTGTGTTATCGTAGTTCGCATCGGCAGATGTGCCTTTAGCACTGAAGAAATTCGTTTGCGCCGCTTCAACAGCTTCTTTTACCGTATGGTACGTGCTGTTCTTGATATTGAAATCAGGCGCTTTATATGTAGAACCATTCGCTTCATAGCCCGTATAAGTAGGACCTGCGATGGATTTTGCCAAGTTACTGTTTACAAATTTTAATTGTTTTACATTTGTTGCGTCAGTATCGTTTTCACCGCCCGCCACGTTGATGATACGGCGTTCAGAACCTACGTTACCTACCGCAACTACACCGTTTGCAATATTGTTATTTTGTTGGTTAGTAAAAGCAGAAAAACCATTAACCAAGGCACCTCTTACTTCCGTACCAGTACCCAATGCCAAGGAGTTATTGGATTCTGCAACGGCATTTGTACCGATAGCCATGGAGTTAGTACCTGTAACAGTTGCACCAAGACCGATAGCTGTCGTATTAGTATTGTTTGCTTTTGCTTCTTTACCGATTGCAATGGCACCATCTTTAGAGGCATTCGCCGCACCGCCAAGTGCAAGCGCATCAGCACCCAAGGATTTTGCATTACCACCCAATGCGATGGAGTTGGATAATTTTGCTTGAGAAGAACTACCCATAGCAATAGCATCGGCACCAGCAGCATTAGAACTACTACCCATAGCAAAGCTGCTAGCACCAGTAGCTTGAGCAGTTTTACCCATCGCCGTAGCACCTTCACCAGTAGACAAAGCACTATTGCCGATAGCGAATGCATCTGTTGCCTTAGCTTCTGCACTATAACCCATAGCTACCGCATTAGCGCCACTAGTATATGATTTAGAACCAAATGCCATAGAATCATCAGCACCAGCTGCAGTACGAGCCTTCGTACCAAATGCAAGAGAGCGTATACCTTCTGTCCTAGTATTCCCGTCACCATTATATCTAGCACTTGGTGTACTACTTATATTGGGATTACCAGGGAGTGTAATTGTTTCTGCCGCACCGATTGCAATAGATTGATCTGCTGTTGCCCTTGCAGAGTAACCCATTGCAAAACTACCATTACCTTCAGCCAAAGAAGTAGTACCTATCGCCGTAGAAAAATTACCCGTTGCTGCCGATTGACGCATCATCGCCAAGGAATTAAAACCTGATGACAATGTCGCTGTACCAATCGCCATAGAAGATGCATTCGTAGCTTGTGCATAGTTACCCAATGCAAATGAGATACCGCCAGTAGCCACCGTATTATCACCGATTGCTACGCCAGAATAGGATGCCGAATTATTAGTTTCTCTAATATTTGTATTACGCCCAATAGAAAGACCATAAATAGGATTACCTGTATATAATGGATCACCATCCGCTGTAGTAGTCTGAGAATTATCTAAAGGTTTATCATTACCAGGATTTTTGTAATTGTAAAGTGTACTATGCCATGTACCATCTGTATGCGCTGTCGCATAACCATTATATGTACCATCAATAATCAGAGAGTTCGCATTAACCGTAGTAATATTACCACCCATCAATAATGCGGCTACCGCCATAATGGCACTCATACGTGCCCAAGTTGTACCAGTTTGTACGGATTTTACCTTTCCGCCACCTGTTTTTACGATTTCAGATACTACTACGTAGCATTTTTTAGTCTTACTCCAAATCACATTATAAATTCGATTCATGATTATCCTTTCTTACCGAAACCTCAGTAAAACACATCACTTGTGTTGCATAATATTGCAAAGATAATAAAAAGAAGAAGTATAAAGATTGATTATCATCTACACTTCTTACACCAAATACTAGTATTCTCAATTACGATACGAATACTATAATTATTCATGATTCTTCATCATATACTCACCCACGGCAATACAATATCAAAAAATTTCTATCTTGTAAACGACTTTTTCATCTTTTCTTCATTTTTGTCGTTTATTTATTTCATATTTAATACTTTTTAATTTTAAGAAATAGAATCTTCATCTTTCCTATCAAAATTTACGATAAATCCACATATCGGAATATAACGATTATTGTAATTACGTAATCAATTTCATATTTTTAGACTTTTCAGTTTAATGCTTTTATAGATAAGATAATTTTATATACAGAAAATTTATCACCTACAGGTGCACGAAAAAGCCGAGGCCCTAGAGCCTCGGCTTTCACAATATAAATCATATATATATATTCTATTTTTTATTAACCCTTACACGTTCAATAGTTGGTTGTCCTTCATGATTCTTGGCAATAGTATCCACACGGAATAACGCCATTTCAGGACCAAATTCAGATACGAGTCGATCATCGACGACAACACCGTTTTGAATAGCTCGGTACACAATTTGAGCAAATTCATAACGGGTTAACATACGGTCTCCTCCGAATGTACCATCAGGATAGCCTTCCACAAGACCCCGTCGAGATAGATCGCTAACCGCCGCATATGCCCAGTGATTATTCGGCACATCAGGGAATAATGTGCTGTGGTCTGCTTTCATATTTGTTCCAGCCAGGCCATTCAAAAGAGCAGTCAACTTTTGAATCTGCGCATTTTGTACTGCTACAGTTTTCTTAAGTTCCAAAACTTCCTTACCGATAGCTACACGAGAACGAGATACATTACTGTGAGCACCTACTTTCACAGACATACCTGCATTTACAACAGTTTCGCCATTACCAACAGTAGATCCTACGCTAAACTGCAAGTCCTCATTCGGTCTGTAAAAAGCCCCCAATGCAGCGGCATTGCCGTCATGATAGTGGCCATAACCAGCAGCAAAGTCCCATTTTGCATCAGGATCGAAATCCAACGGATGCAAGGCGGCAAGTGCAGCCGCTCCGGCCACAGATTTGTTAACCTTTTTATCGAGGCGAGCTACATTCCGCCCCATATTCGTTACATCCTGCTTGATATTAGTAATGTCGCCCTGAATATTGGTTACATTCTTTTTAATATTGGTCACATCACCTTGTATATTGTTAATGTTTGTCGTGTTATTTGTAATCTGATTCGTTATATCGTCAGATAGGCTTACCTTATAATCTTTAGTCGTTCCGTTCGTCGTAGTTGTCACATTAATATGTTTACCTGCACTGACGGTAGTGGAGCCGTTCGCATTCACTTGATTTTGCAACTTTTTAAGTTGTGCCACATTCACCGCATCCGTATCCTTTGTGCCGGCTGCTACGGATGTAATCTGACGCGTAATATTTTTATCTGCATCACCGACAGATACGGCCGATTTAGTCGCCTTCCACGTAGAATCCGTATTCGTGGACTGTGCCTTTGTGCTCGGATCATACCCAACGGATCCAGCCGCCACAGTAGCCTTCGATTCACTGCCCAATGCAACGCCGCCCTCTACGGTTACATTCGTATTATGTCCGACAGCGACCGCATTATTAACAGATGTCGTAGTCTTGCTGTCTGTAGAACCGATGAGAACCGCATGATTGGCATCTTTTACCTCACGATTATCCCCCATTACAAGACCGTTCTTAGAATTAGTCACCGTATTTTCAGACCCTATTACGGTCGTATTGGACACCTTATCCGCCGTATTGTGAAAGCCCGTCAACATGGTATTCTTACTTTCTTTGCCTTGAGAGCCAGTCAATGTGTTATTTACACCCATAAGTGCGGAGCGAAGTGTATAATCCGCCTTATTACCGCTACCAAATGCCATAGTAGAACCGCCACCGTTAGAATTTTTGACAGCAGAACGTAATTTCTCAGATAATTCCTTAGCGGAATTACCGCCCGAACTTGGCGCTGAAATACTGGTTACAGAATTCGTTATTTCATTCCCAGCACCAAATACGAGAGACCCATTGGAGTTAAAGGTTCGATTGGCAGTGCCTACGATACTGTTCCCAACACCCGAATAATAGCTACCCGTTTTCGATTCAATACTATTCAATGTACCATTAATGGTGGCACCAAAATTCTTTGTAGAATTTGCAAATCGTCCACCATTATAATCACTGGAGATAATATTATATACGCCTGTACTTGTAGTAAAAGCTCCATTGCTAAAGCTATTAGCACCAATTGTTGTAGCATATACACTTAATGCATCTTTTCTTGTGGACGCACTATCTACCGTAGTATCCCCAAGGTCACCTTTATAATTATGAGATCCAATCATGGTGCTGCCAGTACGAGCAAATGTATTGTCACCGATAGCGACACTGCCTACCACCTTTGTAGGATCTTTAGGAATCCTCGCCGATGATAACCAAGTACCACTATAGGTCGTCTGCCCCAACGCAAAACTAGCCTCTCCACCACCGGCCATATTTTCGACCTTTGCATTTTTACCGATAGCTATACTACCGCCCTGGCTAGCATAGTTATTAATACCTGCTCCATTGCCGATAGCTACATCACCTGTAGCCTCACTAGCACCGTTCGAGTAAGAAATGCCGGCACCTTTGCCAACGGCTACGTTTTCCGCCTTTGGTGCATTGCTACCCGTACCGATGGCTACACCGTTACCGCTACCCGGTGCCACATCCACCGCTCCGGCCACATATAGGCTCGATAACAACACACCATTAATCAACACCGATAATATAAGTTTACGCTTGCTCATTTTATCCTCTCCAATCCCTAATGAATTCCACGTGTAACTTATTCTTCATTATATTTTCATGAATATTGTGCCACTCTTTTTCTATTTTGTAAACAAAATAAATTTTTATGAATTAATGTATAAAAAAAGGAACTGTCTTTTCATATCAGATGACAATCATCTGATATGATAAAACAGCTCCCTATGTTGCTTTTATCTAAAAAATAAATATAGATTCTTATGCTACTTTTATCAAAATAATAAATATATATATATCAATCTATCAATCAACGTGCACCGTATGTTGGCGGCGCACATTTTCTAGCATATTCGCACGAACCGATGCTTTTGCATCCGATCGATGGTTACCACCAAACCATGCCGTATCAACCCCGGCTAGACGGAACATGATTTTTCCGTACGGACTGCCATGCTCATGCTCGGGCTTATTATAGCCCATGTCCACGGAAATCCTCGGCGTGAGCTGCAACTCCGTACCGATACGCAAGCCATGCTTATCCTCACTACGCCGCAACTGCCAACGATAGGCTTCCATGTACACGCGCGCCCAACGGGCATTCTTAAAGCTAGTCCCATATTCCGCAGTATATCCGTTAGACACGCTCTCCAAGCGTGTCGCACCGTCAAGGGAACGCTCGCTGGACACACCGCGATACCAGTTCATGCGAAATGCACCGATACCCGATACATACTCCAGCCCGACACTCATGCGACTGTGATTACCTCTGAACCGATGGTCATAAAACAGATTACCACCGTAATAATGGTCATCGTTCGCTGCGATTCGGCGATAGCCGATACCCACATTCGCCGTCGTTCCTGTATCCGCTGCATTCGCCAACCTCTCCTGTGTAAACCACACATGACGAGATGTCTCATCATAGTAACCTAGTGGTTGCAATGTTTCCACACCGTACAAGGGCTTCCAGTTTTTCTGAAAGCGCAATGACACGACGGTTCTCTGCATCCACGGTTTTGCCTTCGATCCGTGCATTGCGGAATGAACACCAGTCATAACCACCGCCTGCAACGCAGAGTTGACTGCATCCGTATCGGAATAACGAGTCGTCTTTTTATCTGTGGAGTCCGGCATCTCCAATCCGCCCTGACCGATGACATGATCTGGAGTATGAGACGAATTAACATGGAATGTATCTGAGTCGTCAGATAAGGCGACCGTACTTTCACTATGAACTTGTTTTACCCTAGTCCCCTGTATAGGCTGCTCTGCTTTACTTACCTGCTCCCCCGATACAGGCATGACAAACATATAAAGGGCACTCATCAACACGATTATATATTTCATTACACACTCTTACGTACAAACACACTTTTCATTACGCACATAATTATTTATTTAATTATGTACTTAATACGTCATTACACACGCCGATGACTCATGATTTTATCATGAACAAAACATGAAATTATTTCTATTTTATATAAATATATAGAGGCTTGTCAATGCATATAGAATGCAATGTATACATATAAAATGCTAGAATACAATTTATAGAATAAATAAATATTTAAATTTTATAAATATGTGTCAAAGGTTTCTTATTAACTATAAATACCTATAGAATATATTGTATATTTATTGGAATTATGTGAATATTCTATTTACAATATACCTTTTTGGTATTATAGTAGCCATGTAAGTCTTTTTATGAAAGTTTTGTGAAAGTTTGTTTGTACACAAAGGAGTGTATACGATGAGTAAGAAACGTTTTGTATTAGCAAGTGTTGTAATGGTAGCTTTGTCCGCCTCAGTTTATGCGGCGCCGGTCAATATCGTTGATAACAACGGTAACATCGGCAAGGAAGGTCAAACTTTCACCGCAGGAACAGGCGGCAACATCACCCTCGGTGAGAATGCCGGTGCGGCGAACGGCAAGGGTAAGAATGTTAATGCGCAAGGTAATAACATAGCCTTAGGTGCAGCTGCTGGGGCCGGCTCATCAGGCGGCGGCAATATCAACCTTGGGGCGAAGTCCTTCCGAGGCAGTACTGGCGATTTTAACGTAACCGTCGGTTTCGCCGCAGGTAATGCAAGCCAGTTGACGAACTCCATTGTCATGGGGACTCAATCAGGGGAAAACTCCGCAGGTGATAAAAACGTGTGGATTGGTAATTTTCAAGGTGCTAACAGTAAGGCCAGCAATTCTGTAGCCATCGGCTCGAATTCAACAGTAAACGGTCAGTTCGACCTTGCCGTAGGGCATTATGTGAATGTAAAAGCCACAAAAGGTTTGGCTGTAGGCTCTTATAATACACTATCAGAGAAAGCGACCGCATCCGGTGTATTCGGCCAGGGCGAATACGGTAAAACAGCTATTGATGCAGCCAATTCTTACAGTATAGGTAATTACAACCACATTTCTGGAGAGAACACCTTTGTTCTCGGCAATAATGTGACTACCTCTCTAAAAAATGGCGTTGTCCTTGGCAATGATTCCGCTGACGGCGATGTAGTCGGTACAGCAAGTCATACCTTTGAAAATGGTACTACCGTCAACTATGCCGGCACCGCCCCTGTATCAACAGTATCCGTAGGGGCTAAGGGCAAGGAACGGACGATCACCAATCTCGCAGCAGGTCGCGTGAGTGCTACCTCTACAGATGCGGTCAACGGATCCCAACTCTACGGCGTTCATCAAATGATTGATACCCTTGGTAAAAGTACAAGTCAACAGCTTAATAATTCTATTAGCACTATTGAAAAATCTGTACAACATGTATCTCAAGAGGTACAACGTGTTGAGTCGGAATCCAATAAAGGTGATGCTCGTGCCGCTGCATTAGCTGCATTACATCCATTACCATATGATCCGGATAATCGCGTTCAATACATGGCGGGCTACGGTCATTATAAAAATGCAAATGCAGTAGCTCTAGGTGTAGGCTATTATCACAAAGATAATCTTTTACTCACCACAGGGTTTACGATGAACAATCACGTTATGGCCAATGTAGGTATCACCTATAGACCAGGAAAGTCTTTGTCTACTGCTATGTCCCCTGCCTCTTATAACGCACTAGAACAACGCGTACAAGCATTAGAAACTCAAAATAAAGATCTACAAGAAACAGTAAAACGCTTGGTAGACAAACTTGAAAAATAATAAGATCCCTTTATGGTAGTCCTATAACTACTTTCACACAAGCACACTAAAACCAAAACACAAAAAGCTGTACACACAGTCGATTTTGAACTACCTTTGATGTTACATTGGTTTTAACATCAAAGCCGTTCAATCAAATCTATGTATGTACAGCTTTTATGATTATTTATATGTAGTTATTATAATACTGTATTTCATCTCAATTTGACGATATATATTTTTATCCCTATAATATAGGTAGATAGCCAAGCGAGTAGTCACGTCGGGCTCATCTCGAAACTTAATAGAAATTAGGAAATGGCCTTTTCGTTTTATCTAGCTACCAAGCGGTAACGAAGGGCTATTTGCTTTTTTTAAAACAAATAAGTGCTACTAGTGCTCCGAAAGCGATGACAACAGCCATTACTTGAAGCAGGAGCATGATTAGTTCATAATCACTCATAGACACCCCTCCCTTCATTAACGAAGAGAGGCCCAACCTCGCTGACTATCCTAATCCAATTATATATAGAACATATAAGCGAGTCCATAAGAATCTATAAATAGAAATATACAAAAATATATAATAAAAAGCAAAAGAAAAGGCAGAGATTATATAACATGTCCTCCATTACTAGATGTTCAGTAATGGAGGACATAGCAATAATTCCTGCCTTTTTTGTTTATCTACGAGCCACGCGCATGGCCGCCATCATGCCTGGCGACTTCCAAACAGATTGGCCATTATCTGATACGAGTTTATTATTATCGTAAAACACGTCTGCATTGTAATAGTTGTCATCACTAGATGTTACTTTATAGCTAAGACCTGCTGTTGTGTACACCGTAAAGTTGAGTATATCCCCCACTCGCTTTACAGAGTCTTGATCTACATACCAGTTATTACCGAGATATGTCGTAGCATACACATCTTGACGAGCTTCTACATCGTTTGTGCTAATGCCAATTAATACAAGCAATACCGCTAACATATACAAGAATTTACGCATTATAATTACCTCCCGTTTTATGGTAAGAATACTTATATATTATACCAAAAAACACCGATAATCGCATTATAATGGCAGTACTTTCTCAACCCTTGACTGAATTCGCTCGAGGCTCGGCGTGATTGCTTTCATCACAGGTTTTTCTATGAAAGCTAACCGCACATAGTCTACGGTCATACCGACGACAAAAATGAGCGCCACTACAAAGATTGCATACAGAGGTAATACTA
>PPYF01065252.1_pt1 | contig 29700 bp, 44 predicted proteins | sample 1559871 | NCBI WGS metagenome assembly PPYF01 (sample SAMN08240021, study PRJNA423297) | Human gut metagenome, whole genome shotgun sequencing project.
GCGGCCATGTGCGGATGGCGGCATGCTCACGGGGATGACCCTCCCAAATCCCAATAAGTGTAGTGTGTAGGTGTAGTTATATATAGGTGTTGTTGTTGTTGTTGTGTTCTTATATATCAAGAGTGCGCGCACATGCGCGCGCGCGCGTATACACCACTTCTGGCATGGTTGTCAAATCGTGTCGTGGAAAAGGGCATAAAAAAAACCCTAGAACACTCGCCTACGCTTCCTACAGTCCACAGGAGACGTGGAAACCAGATGATTTCCGAAAAACCGTAGTTGCGAACTCTTGGCGAGTGTGCTAGGGTTGAGGTTGTCAACGAAATCAACTATACCACGAGGAGACGACCATGAGTCACACTTTCCGCAAACCGCAAGACCCGCCGACCCTTGACATCCAGCCGTACCGGAACATCCCCAACGGCCTTGCCCGGGAGGTCAACGGCCTCACCTTGGCAAACCAGACCAGCGCATACACGTTCACCGACGCCCGGCTCCAAACCGTCGCCATGCCCGTCATGGACGGCACCGGCAAGCCACGCTGGGACGACGCGTACTACGACGCGTTCTGGTCGCTCAGAAACGGCGACCTGCGCCTCAACGAAGACGGCGACACGATGTACGCCCGCGACACCAACTGGCTCGGCGGCGACATGCCGAACACGTGGCATCCAATCAGCAGCCTAGCCGAAGAGTTCGGCTTCCCCACCGGCAGCCACGCCGTCCGTAACCTCGAACCCATGTTCCGGGCCGAAATGCTCAAACTCCCGCGCCTCGTCCGTGGAATGATGTTCGGCAACACCGTCTTCCACCCGCAAGGCAAGCATAGCGTCACGGTCAGCGAAGCCGACGACAACGGCGCATACCTGTACGTGGACGACAGCCCATGGCTGAACGACCCCGCCAAAATCGTCGAACAGGCCAACAAGTTCATCGCCCAGCTCACCGCCGACGATGCGAGCCGCGAAAACCTCCTACGCATGTTCGCAACCCCGTTCCTCGAACCATACAAGCATCTCTTCTACGTGTTCTACGGGCACGGCGGCGACGGCAAAAGCTTCCTCCTCGGACGCTTGGGCGACGCCTACCCCGACAAGGCCTGCGGCATCGGCATCAAAGCCCTCAACTCGACAAGCGTGTTCGAAAGCGGCAACGAGGCGTTGAAGCTCGACGGCCGCTACTGGGTGTACGACGAGGAAGGCGACATGCTCACCGACAGGGACATGGGCATCATCAAACGCATCGCCACCGGCGACACCATCCACGCCCGCAGCGTCGGACGCAACAGCGTCAACGTGCGCTCGCAGGCCACGCTCGTCATCGCGAGCAACCATCCATTGGCGACCAGCAAAGGCGACGCCAACATGCGCCGCCTCGTGCCCGTCATGTTCGCCGGACGCAAAACCCCGCAGCAGATGCAGCCGTTGGCCGACTTCATCGACCAGTACGGCATGACCCCGTTCATGTTCGCGAGCGCAATGCTCTGGTCCGACAAGCCGTTGGACGACGACATCCACCGCGACATCAGCTTCAACGATTCAGAGCAGGAGCTGGACGAACGCGCCATGTGGATTGTCAACGAAATCTGCGAGAACGGATACGCCGACACGCGCATCTGCCCATACCTCGGCCACACGAGCAGCGACACGTACAAGATGATTGGCGTCGGACTGCGCAGCAAGCGCATCGACGGACATGTCTGCTCCGTCCGCGTTGTCATCGACGAAGACCGTTTCGCCCCCTACCGCGAACGCTACGAGCAGGAGCTGGAGGAAACCCGCCTCCCGCTCATCGAAGACCTGCCCGTGCCCGAAGCGCAGACCGACATGGAACGGCGTCTCATCGAAGACGGCGAAGTCGTCAACGTCAAAGCGCCCGAAGGCTTCAAACTCCACAAGGAGCCGACCGACCCGGACAATCCGAAAGCCGTCCGCAACTGGAAGAACGGCAAGCAGGAAGATGCGGTGGAAATCGGCGCCGGAGACGTGTACGCGGTCATCCCGCAGCCCGGCAACATCATCATCGACATGGACGCGCCCAAGGACGACCACAGCCGCCACGGATACAACATCCTCCGACCCATGCTCACCCCGACCCTCATGGTGCATACGCCGACACACGGCGGCATCCACGCCTACTACCGGCTTCCCGAAGGCTGGACGGGCAAACTCAAGAACACCAACCATGCGGACGGCATCCCAGTCGATGTGAAGGTGGACGGACGAGGATACGTGCTCGGAGCCGGCTCCAACATCGAAGGCGTCGGATTCTACCAGCTGGTAGGCGACGAGACCGACGTGCAGGAGGCGCCAATCGAACTGCTCAACTGGCTCGTCGAACACGGATACGGCGTCGAACCAATGCCGAAACCGGCCACATCCAAGGAGACACGCAACGGACGGCCAGACCTCACGCCAGTGCCCGAAGGACGCCGAAACGACACGCTCTACCGGTGGGCTTGGGGACGCCTCCACAACCATGAGGACAACGAAGCCAACATCCACGACGAACTCGTGCTACGCGGCCACGTCAGCGGACTCGGAGACACCGAAATCGAACGCATCTGGAAAAGCGTGAAGGAAACCGCGTGACGAATCCAATCGGACGCCTGTGCGGCGCCGGCGCACGGCATGGGGTGGACGTTGCAGTCCGCCCCACCGGACGCGGACTGGCATGCGTCTACGAATGCCCGCGATGCGGGCGAACCCTCGCCGAACTCCATGTGACCGAAAACGGCCGCATCATGTTCGGCGTGCGGACTAGAATAAGAACCACGCGCAATGTCGGACTGGCATGCGCAATCATCGGACGAACCCTAGGAAAGGAACACGAATGCGAGACACGTTCACCGCAATCGCATACGGGGCCATCGCCATCATGCTGACCATCATGTTCGCATGGGCATGGTATTGCGAATATGCGAACACGCCGGTGCATTACACGACGATTCAAACCGTTGATGAAGGCGGTTTCGAACACGACTGCCTAGTCGCGACCTACAAGAAGGACATGGCACTTGACTGCACCAATCCAAACGATTGAAAACCAAGCCCGCTCAATCCAAGAAGAACTCGGACGGCATCTCATGGCATTGCCCGACGACTTCGACAATCCGAAGACGCTGAAAGCGCGGATGGACTTGCGCAGGGCGTATAATGCTGCTACGGACATCGTGGAACTCACGATGCGGTTAAGATTGGAAAGACTGGTATGAACTTCAAACGACACTTGAATCAGCGAATCCGACTAGTGGAAGGAGTTGAACCGAATGCGACCGGTACCGGAATGGGAGGCTCTGAAGGCCAGACTGGAAGCACGGCAGCCGCGACACAGCAGGAGCCGACAATCACCCAAGCCCAACTCGACGCCATCATCAGCCGAAAGCTCGCCAAGGAACGCGAAAAGCTCGAAGCAGCCCAGAAAGCAGCCGAAGACGCCCGAAAACTAGCCGAGGAAACCGAAGCGAAGGTCAATGAGGCTCGTGAGAAGGGCATCAGTCTCGGCCTGTTGCAGGCGAAACGCAACGCCATCGCAGAACAGTACGGGTTGAGCGCCGACCTGCTGCCCGCCGAGGAAGACAAGCTCGACGCCTTCGAGAAGCAGCTCGCGGCAAGCATCAACAGCCGCACGCGCGTCACGCCAGTGACCGTCGAACCGGCCACCAAGACCCCCGACTGGATGGGGGCCGCGCATGCGTGACATCCGAATCCTCAGCATGGTGATGCGCGACGAAAACGTTCCTGCGACCCTTTCAATCTTCGACGACGACGTGGTGGTGAACTCACCAGTGGAGTTGGATGAAAACGAGAAGGACAAGTTGGTAAAACGTTTTGCCGAGCGCATCCTACAGCTGGGACTTGCGATGCACGACTGGAAGGAAAAGAATTGACCGACGAACTGAAGCCGCTCGCCACCGTCGAAGACACCGAAGTATACCTACGCCACAAAGTGCCCATCGACCTCGTGGACTATGAGGAACGCAAACGCGGAGCCGCATCGAACGTGCTCCGCATGATGTACCGCAACCAAGGCGACGACTTGGACAAGAAGGTCACGGAAGACCCGCTCACACGCCAAATGGTCGCCGACATCATCGGCGTCAGCGTCGCACAGGACGTGAGCCGCAAGGAATCCATGTCCGAAAGCGACACCGACCTGAGCGCGTTCAAAACGTTCACCCAAACGGCGGGCGGCTACAGTTTCACCGGCGAATGGCGAGGCAACACGGATGACGTGTTCTTCACCGGCAACCAGCTCAAACAGTTGGGCGTCGGACGCGCCACCATAGCAAGGTTCCAACTCTGATGCACTACGGACTCAAAACACACGAAATCACCGTCACCACCGGAGACGGCCAACACACGGTCAAAGGCATCGTGACCGCGAACACCACAAGCGAAGACACCGGCACGTTCGACAACATGACCGAAGTGGACTCGCTCACCATCCACGTCACAACGCCCGACACGCCACCGGAAATCGTCGGCGGCGAACTCGAATATTACGGAAACACCTACCACGTCACCTCAATCAAACCGCCGATAGACCCCGAAAACAGGGTGATGTTCAACCCATTCAAATGGAGTTTCAACGCGAAGCAGGTGCAATACTGATGGCAAGACTGAAAGGCGCCACAATCATGGTCGCCGCACCGAACGCGGCAACCAACCTCGTGATGCAGTCGGCGGGATTCCAACAGGAGTCACGCCGCGCCGCATCACGAATCATGCCACAGCTGCGAATGGACTCATACAGAGTCAAACCGCCATCCATGACCACATACCGCACGCTCAGCACATTCAACGGAACACGTCGAGCCGGAACGGAAATCAAATACTACAAGACGCCACATTCCGGCGACACGCTGAAAGGACTCGGACTGTGAGCAAAGACAATGAAATCGTCAACGACATCATCGACGGACTATCCCAACGGCTCAACATGCGCGTATACGACAAGTATCCGACCGTGAAGACCACCGGCCAGTATCCGCTCATCATCGTCACACGCCAGAACGCGTCCGACATCACCCCATACATCCGACATTTGGACATCGCCATCACCGTGGTGACACGCGAACTCTCAGGCGGAACCGACAACACGCTCAGCGCCGAAATCGGCGACGCTCTGACCGACTGGTACAACCAGAGCCTATGGGACATCATGGGCGCCCCGCTGCTCAACACCGCCGACGCCCAGCCAACCAAAGACGGACGCGCATCCACCGTCTACGACTACCAGTTGGAGTACCTGAGTTGAAAAGCACGCAGGAGTCTGTCGAAGACCTCATGGAAATACTCTCACCGGCAGCCAAAGACATCATCACCGACGAACAGGTGCGCCAAGCCCAAGCCGCCGCCAGCAGCGGCGACAGGCACATGGCCGGAAAGGTCTTAGGCGACATCTGGAAGCAGGTCGCGGAAAAATCCGCTGGACTAAGCTTGGAACGGCTCGACTCCGACAGTTTCGGCAGGAAAATCGGATGGCTCATAAGCCAGCAGCGTTCCGAAAAGACAGTCAGGGACTTCCTTGCGAAATACAAGCGCGAACTGGCCGTCCAGCCGATGCAGGAAGCGACCGCCAACCTGTTCGCCATCGACTCGACAACCGAAGTCGTGCGCGAATCTGTAGGCGAAACATGCCAATGGTGTATCGAACGGTGCGGAATATGGCACCCATACGACGCGAACCATTACGGCGTCTGGGCAAGACACGCCGGATGCGACTGCAAAATCTACGTAAGGAACAGCCTCACATGACGCCAACCATCAACACACAATACGTCGAAAGTCCGACGCGCCGCGCCATCGTGAAAACCGAAATGGTACGATGGTATCGAGAACAACGACGCCAAATGGCCGAACAGTTAAGGAGGATTTATGGCAGGGAAGACTGAAGAAGCCCTCTCAAGCCGCATGGAACAGGTCAACGGACTCATCGACAAAGCCTACTCGGACATGGAAGAGTACGAGCAGAAAGCCGAAACGTCCGACGATGACCGCGAATACTATATGAGCATGGCAAGCAACGCGCAGAGAAACTACGTCAGCTTCATGCAACTGCTCATGACCATGACCAAAAACTTCGACGAAGCGGTGAAAGTCGATTCGCACAAAAGCAGGACAACAGCCGCCAAAGCGCCGAAAACCACTCTCCAAAAACTCATCGCAAAGGAAGCGAAACGCTCATGACACTCACCATCGTGGACGAACAGGCAATCTCATTCCCGTGGATTGAACTCGTCAAGAACGCATACTCCATGCGCGTTCGGGTCAGCAACTTCAGCGCGGTCGGCAAACGCAGCTTCACCCGCATACTCTCCAAAGCGGTCGGCGGCGTCAACTCCTACTTCCTCATGCAGGACGGCGACCCGCTCAGCACCGACTACCTCCCATCCGCAGACCTGCAGTTGGAAAAGGTCGCCGCGGTAGGATTGGACGGACGCTGCTATGATGAGAACGCAGAGGAAATTGACGAAAACCTCCGATGCCTCACCCTCAGCCACGCGCCCGTCACCGACCAAGCCGTACTGTTGGCGCAGCGTGCCATGGTCATCGAAGGACTCATCTCCCAAAACCTCGAACATCTCATGCTGCCCGAACCGGTCGTGGTAGGCACCTCCCCAGACGTGGTAATCAAAACAGACCCGAGCAAGAACCCGTCCGATTGGACGAAATTCGACGCCAACGACGACCACGACACCATTGTCCGGCCGGAAGTCAAACGACTCAGCCAATGGGATAACGGACAGCTCAAAACACTCCTGCAAAACACGGTGTTGAGCTTCCAGATGGAAACCGGACTCCCCCCGCAGGACGCTCAGATTCTGGACACGCTCGGAGCGACCACCCAATCGTTGGTGTCGAACCGTGAAAGCTTCGTCAGCCGCATCTACATCATCAAACAGGATTTGGACGCCGTGTTCGAACCGTTGGGCATCAAATTGGATTACGAACTCACGTTCCCGCAGACCGCGCAGGACATCGCATCCATCGGCGACGCCTACGGCAAGGGCGCTGACGCCGACATTCTCAAGAAGTATCAGGTGGTGTGACATGCTGGTGAAGAATCCAAATTGGAGGGCGAACGTCCGCCCCACGTCCGACGTGGCAATCATGGCCGCGGAATACGTGAACTGGGGTCGTGGAAACGCAATCCTCCCGTTTCAGGTCGAATTTCTCAACAACGCCTTCCAACGCAAGAAGGACGGCACTTGGAAATACAAGCGTGTCGCATTGAACATGCCGCGACAGAACGGCAAGACCAAAATCCTCACCGCCCCAATCCTCTTCTACCTGTTCGTGCTCGGCCTGAACGTGCTCGTCACAGCGCATGAGCAGATTGCCGCGAACAAAATCATGGAGGATTTGAAAGACGCCATCGATTCGAATCCCGAACTGAAGGCCGAGGTCACGCATTTCAGCACCACCATGGGACGCGAGCGCCTACAGTTGAAGAACGGCGCGTTCGTCCGGTTCCGTTCCCGCAAGAGCGCTTCGGCCGGCATGGGCGGCACGTTCGATTTGGTCATCTTCGACGAGGCGCAGGAACTCCGCTCCGAATACGAGGCGATGATTACCAAGACGTTGAAGACGCGCCGCATGGCGATGATAATCTACACCGGCACGCCGTTCCTCCCCTCGTCCATCGGAGACACGTTCAACGTGTTCCTTGACAACGCCGAAAACGACGACATGTCGTATGCGGTGCGCTACGGCGTCGATGACGAGACGGCGGACATCGAGGACGAGCAGTTGTGGGCGCTCACCAACCCGCTCTACCCGGACGTGATTCCACGCGAAGCGTTCCTCACCGACGTGGCGATAGCCAAACAGGGTGGTGCGGACGGACTCATAGACTTCCGCATCCAAGACTTGGGCCTGTGGTGGGCGGACAGCATTCCTCCCGCAATCCCGATGGACTTGTGGGACAGCGCATACTCCGACCTCCAACATGACCGCGACACGCTGGTCTACGCGCTCACCTTCGACCCGGCGACCAGCACGCTCGCCCTCAGCGTCGCCGCCAGCACCGAAGAGGTGACGGTCGGCTCGCAGCATTACGACAAGTGGGCGTACATCATCGGCGAAATCGTGGACGAACGCCCCACCACCGAATCATGGCAGTGGGTGGTTGACGAGTTGAAGACGCGCCCACGCAAGACCACGCTCATCTTGGATGCTGGCGGATTGAACAATCCGATAAGGGACATGCTGCCACGTGGGTTGAATGTCATCCAATTGACCGGTACCGAGTTCCTCGCCTCGCAGCAGGGATTCCTCGACCTGCTAAACGAGGGTCGGTTCAAACATACGAACAATCCGCAGCTGACCGCAGAAGTGCAGAACGCGCAGAAGCTCAAATCCGGTTCTGATGACCAGTGGAAGTTCGCGCCGATACGTAAGACCGAAACGACGGCCGGTCTGAAGGGCGTCAGCATCGCCGCATGGTATCGAGGCGTCAACCGTCCGAAGGAACGTAAGGTCAGGGAGGTGATTGCCTGATGGGCAAGGATACTGGACTCTACCATCGGAATCGCGCCATCCTGCGCGAACGTACCAAACGGACGGGAGCGCCCTGCTATTATTGTGGCGCACCTTTCTACTGGGGTCGTAACACCGCGCACCCATTATCGTTTACGGCAGACCATGTGATACCGCGTGCCGCTGGTGGAAGCGACAGGATGGACAATCTCGTTCCGGCGCACATGCAGTGCAATCGCGCCAAGTCAGACCATATAGCAAGTCCGGCGACACGCCGAACGCGAACTGCGACGAGAAGGTGGTAGAATAAATACCGTTACGCAGCAATGTGTAGCTCCTCTCTTGTGATTCTGGTTTGCACGCACCCCGTTTGACGAAAGTCAGACGGGGTGTTATGCTGTGTCTTGGAGATGGTCGGTAGACGATTAGCTTCTTCCACCATGCCAAAGCCGACCGTCTCCACAAAAATGTACTGACTTGAACCGCCCCAGCACAGTCGTTAAACAATGCAGGGCATACCCACTGGTGACGGTGGGGTCGAGGCGCACACAGCCGGAAACAATCGTGGTAGAGGCCGAGTCGGGGCCGCAATGCAGAAGGCCGGCACCATCCACCTCAACCACGAAAGGCAGTCATGTCCCTAGCGACAATCGAACTGAAGCCGGGCTTCGTTGACCGCAAGCTGATTTCCGACCAGCCCGCGGCCGGAGCCATCGCAAGGATTTCCAACAGCACTCCAATCGACCTCATCGGCACGCAGATGCAGACCATCGACTTCTCTGGCGAAATGGGCATCTTCGGTGAAGGCGCCACCGGTGAAACCGACGACGAGAAGAAGAAGAAGTCAAACGACGCCACCAACGGTGTCGTGACCATCAACCCAATCACCTTCTACATCAGCTACCGTTTCCCGAAGAAGTTCCTTCAGCTGTTCGGCGTTGACGGCGCCTACAATCCGACCGACGCCACCTTCCGCGCAGGCTCTCCGCAGACCATGCTTCAGAGCATCCTCGCGCAGCCATATCAGGCCGGAATCCTCGACCAGTACCGCACGTATGTGAACCGTGCAATCAGCCGCGCCCTCGACTTCGCCCCCATCTTCGGCGTCAACCCGGCGACCAAGGCCGCGTCCACCGTCGCACGCACCAACGGATACGTGCTCGATCAGGCCGGAAACATCGACTACACTCCGGGCACCGGAGCGGAAGCAGCCACCGCGTTCAAACAGGCCGTGCGACAGGTCGCCGCGCAGGGTGATGCGTCCGCGCAGGGCGTCACCACCTCCGCATACTTGGCCGCAATCGGCGATGGCCTCACCACCATTGGCACGCCGACCCAGTATGCGGCCGACGTTCCGCTCATCGGCAACATGGTCAACCTCGGCGGCGTCACCCTCGCAGCCTCCAACACCGTGTCCGACACCGCGGCGGCCACCGGCTCCGGCCAGCTGACCAATAAGGTGCTTGATGCGGTCGTCGGCGACTTCGCCAACCGTTTCGTCTGGGGCGCTATCCCGCTGTCCGGCATCGAAGTGTTCGACTCCGGCAACCCGGATAATTCCGCAGAAGGCGACTTGGGCGCAGTCAACAAGGTGATGCTCCGCACCGAAGTCGCAATCGGCTGGGGCTTCATCGGCGGAACCAGCAAGTTCTACGCCATCACCCACACCACCGAGTGACACTATTCGCACACATGGGCGGCGGCGACGCCGCCCATCCACTGATTGAACGCTAACAACGAAAGGAATTGAGATGGGCGCAAAGCAGTCTTCCGCAAACGTGACATTCTCCAAGCCGGGTACTAGTGCCAACAAGTCCGGCTACATTTGGGTCGCCCCACTGGGCACCGCAATCCCCACCGACGCCACCACCGAACTGGCCGCTGCGTTCGTCGGCCTTGGCTACCTGTCCGAAGACGGTCTGACCGAACCGGCATCCCTCACCGCAGGAGACGATATTGTGGCCGCCGGCGGCGATACGGTCGCACAGGCCGACCCGACGTTCTCCAAGACGTGGACGGGCACGTGCATCGAAGCCCTGAACGAAGACCTGCTTAAGGTCGCATACGGCTCCACCAACGTGACGGTCGAACAGGCATCCTCGGCAAAGGATGGCTCTATCACCATCAAGGAGCAGGCCAGCGAAGTGGAGCATCACATCATCGTCATCGACGAAATGCTCAAGGGCGGCCGCAAGCGTCGTAACGTGATGGCAGACGCCACCTTCCTCATCACCGGCGACATAAGCCACGTGCATACGTCTCTCGTGAACTTCGAGTTCACCATCAACGCCTATCCGACCGCCACCCAGCCCGCTCAGACCCAGTACATCACCATCCCAAAAGCGTAAGCTCTCCGAATCAGACGCTGACAGTCACCGTATCCGATAGTACGGTGGCTGACGGCGGGGGCGATGTGGGTGGTCGGAGACTGGGGGCAAGCCTCGCCATGGTCACGTGCCGCCGGCGTGAAGATGGTCAAGGGTGCGAATGATGGCGAACTTTCTCTTCCGAAGGGCACCAAGTTCGACATCAAGATTCTGAAGTCCACGTTCTCCTCGACGAGTGGTGGCGAGAATACTTGGTATGCGGCCAAGTATGCCAGCACTCTGAACACGTCCACATCGCATGATTTCGGAGAGTTCGCCGACGATTTTATTAACGGGAATCTTGATAAAGGGGTGGACGCCGGATACGGTGATTAAAAAGAATGACACTCCTCCGAATGTCATAGAACTTTCTGAAGGCGAGTCAGCGCTGTCTGACGTGTTCACCATACCGCCCAACCACGTTTCACTGGGTATTGTACAAGTTTACTGGAAAAAAGTCTTGTCAGCGTACAATTTGTTTCTCCGCAAAATGAAATACTGTACGATGTCGCCATCTTCCGGTGTTTGGAAACCATTCAGGAAGTCGTTTCAACCACTTGAAACGTCGCTGACTGCGCGCATCAAACTAGTCAACAACAAGCCCGGCGCAACGGTACTGTTTGACTCGATGGCACTTGTCAGCTTGTAGTGCGGTGACTAAAAAGTCATACCCTACGCCGACCACGGCGTAGGGTATACTTATATGGAAAACGCTTCACGAAAGGAAAACCAATGGCAAAACGCAAGCCCACCATCACCGCAGAAGACTTCAACGACGATTGGGGCGACGCCTACGCGAAACTCCTTCGCAACCGCAAATTCCAACAGGCCATCCACTCCGAAAAAGTCGAAGACGGCGTGGAAACCATCTGGCTCGTGGACAAGCTTATGCGCGGCGTGTTGAAGGAGAACAAGTACGAAGCGGTCATGGCCGCATTTGATGATGATGTGCTCGACGCATGGGAATACCTTTCGGGAAAATTGCCAGCGCTTTTGGATTCACAGTCGAAAGACTGACCTACGCGATAAACCCCGACCAGTGGGACAGCCAAATCTTGGCTGATTTCGCAAGCCAATACGGCAGTCCCAGACAATACACCATCATAGAGAGAGCCAAACTCATAGGCACGTTCGGAGCGACGGCACGACTCTTGGACATCATTCAACAGTCAACACTAGCCCCCTACAGCGGCAAGGGCAGGAAACCGAAAAGCGTATTGCCGGAAAACCGGAAGAACGCCAAGAAGGAGGATTACGAACTCGATTCGATGAACACTGAAGACATCAACAAGGCGTTGGGTCTTCATCGAAAGGAACAATAGATGGCAAAGGGCAGCATCGCAACCGCATGGATACAAGTACTTCCATCGTTGGAAGGCTTGCAGTCCGCACTTGTCAAAGCAAGCAAGGGTGCGGTGCTCACCCCCGCCATCCAACCAAAACTGGCATCGGGCACAAGCCGACTCTTCGCGTCGAACGGCTTGGGCATGTCCAGACTGTTTTCCGGCTCGTTCAATAAGAGCCTCAACCTGCAAGGCGGCGTGAAAAACGCGCTCAGCAGCGTGTTCGCCTCCTTTAGTTCCGGCGGACGGCGTTCGGCCAACGCTTTCGGCAATGGCTTCGCGAACCTCGACCTCAACAAGTATCTGAATGCAGCCGCCGCCGTCGCCGCAGTGGCATCGGTCGGCAAAGCCGTCAAAACCGTCACGTCCGACATCATCGAAATGGGCAACCAGTGGGGTCGAACCACCGCCATGCTGAAAAACGCGGTAGGCACCACCGGAGACTACATGAGCTCGCTCGAAACGTCGCTGAGATACGCGAACGAGGTCGGCGTCACTACGGACGATTTCATCCAGTCGGCGGCACGTCTTCGCACGCTCGCGCCGGAAGTCGTGACCAATTACGGTGACGCGGCGAAATTCACCAAACTGCTCGACATGAACATGGTCAGCACCGGAGCTTCCGCTCAGGAAGCGTCCAGTGCCATGCGGCAGATTACCCAAGCATTAGGCAAGGGCATCGTCAACGGCGATGAGTTGAACTCCATCATGGAGAACTCGCCGCAAATCGCGCGAATGCTCGCCAAGCATCTCAACGCTTCCGTAGGTGACCTGAAACAGTTGGGCAAGGAAGGCTCCATCAGCGGTCAAGACCTCTACGATACGGTGCTTGAGAACGCCGACGCCATCGAAAAGCAGTTCTACGCCATGCCTGTCACGGCAGACCGCGCATGGAACAGCATCAAGAACACGGTCGGCGCAAGGTCGGCGGAAGCCTCCACCGCATTGTCTACTAACCTCGCTAAAGCGTTGACAGCCATTTCCGGTTCAGGCATGACGGACACGTTCGGTGAAATGCTCGCAGGATTCGTGCCACTGTCGAACGCGGTCGCGACATTAGCCAAGACGTTCGTCAACCAGATTGCGCCAGCCGTCAACAAGGCGTTCAACGCGCAGCAGGTCGAACAGTTCCTCGCCCCGTTGACTAACCTCATCAGCCTGAACTCGCAGAACGTCAACCTGCTATCCTCCTTGGTTGACATGCTGAACACGGTGGGCGTCATCGGCGCCACCGCGTTCGCCCTCATGGTCGCCACGAACGACCGGTTCGCATCCCGCATCCCATTCATCGGACGCGCATTAGTCGGAGTGAAGGACACGCTCATCAAACTTGGTTCCAGCTTCACCGGCGTGTTCGGAGCGGCTGTGTCCGCATCGTCCGCAGTCATCGACAAGCTCGCGTCCATGGCCGCTGCGATGTCGAAAACGCTGTCCGAATCGACTAAAGCGCAGAACGCGCTCGGCAAGTTCAACGTCGCGTTCGAAGACTTGGGGACGTATGCGTTCAGTTTCGGAGAGAAAGGCGCTGAAGGCTTCGAACTCATCCAGCAGGCCGCGACTAACCTGCGGAATGGTGTGGGACAGGCGTCCGACAATGTGAAGCTGCTCCAAACCGGTTTGAACGCGATGGGAGCCGACGCTGAAGCGCTTCCCGAAGCGTTCCTCAAAGCGTTCGAAACCCTCAACACCGAAGTGGATGCTGCCGCGCGGAAGAAGGCTCCATCCCTCATCAAAGCGTTCCATGACATTCGCACCGCCGCCGACACCATCGCCGTGGATTCGGACATCTACCGTTCGTTGGACACGGCCGGACAGAGCGCGGACATCTACCGTGACAAGCTCGTGCAGGTGGGACGTGAGTTCAAGGAGCTTACCGGCCTGAACATTCCTGACGTGTTCCTCCCCTTGGTCGGGTCTGCCGTGTCCGCGTCCGACAGCATCATGCAGACGTTCGGCAACCTGAAGGCCGGATTGTCCAACTATGCCGCGAACACGGCGCAGCAGTGGGCGCCGGTCAAGGAGATTATCGCCGAAGCGTTCTCAAACGCCGCCGAATCCGTCAAGACGAAGATGGAAGCCATGCGTGCCACCATCGAATCCGGCGTGCTCTCCATGGTCGAGAACGTGAAGGGCAAGGCGTCCGAGTTCAAAGCGGCGTTCAACGAAATGCTGGACACGACCGGCATCAGCGACACCATGTCCAAGCTCGGGTCTGTGGTAGGCAACGGGCTGGCTTCCGTCAAGGGCGCGCTCAAGTCGTTTGGTTCCGAAGTGGTGTCCGAGTTGGCTATGCCGTTCGACGGTCTTGCTGAAAAGATTTTCGGCTCGTTCAAAGGGCAGAATCCGTTCGCGCCGTTGACGTCCGCCGCGAAGACGGTCGGCGTCGGATTGTCCGCCACGGTTGGGGGCGCCGTGTCGCGTCTTGCCGGACGGTTCAGCCCGTTGGCGGCTGCTGGAAAGACCGCGTTCGCTACCATCGGCTCCGCCGCGTTGAAGGTGTCTTCCGGCGTGTTGAAGGGCTTCGGCGTGGCCGTGAATGGAGTCGGCGCTGCAATCGGCAAGATTGGCGGCATCGCATCCCAGTTGGGCGTGACCGGCGCAATATTCACCGGCTTGACAGCCGGCTTCCAGACACTGTTCAAACTCGACCCATCACAGATGGTTGGCAAGTTCGACGAATGGCAGAAAAGCCTCGACAACACGCTTACCGGCATCCAGACGAAACTGCCCGCCATGACGAACGCGTTCGCCTCCGCTCTCCCGCAGATGGTGGCGAGCGTCACCGCGGCACTGCCGGGCATCGCCAACGTGTTCATGAGCGTCGGGCAGACGCTCGCACCCGCGTTGATGACGATACTGCCGCAAGTCAGACAAGCGTTCTCCGACATGTTCGCCCAACTGCCCGGCCTCATCGCCACGTATGGTCAGCCGATGCTGGAGGCGTTCGGCACGCTGTTCGCCACGCTCGCCGGGCAGGTTCCGTCGCTTATGACCTCGCTTGGTCAGGCGTTGATTACCGGCGTTCAGGTCGCGTTCAGCGCCATAAGCGACAATAGCGCGGCCATCGCCGGGTTCATCAGCGGGTTCGGCGCATCCTTGGCTTCCGGCATTCAGACGTTGGGCACCACCGTTGTGGCCGCCCTCCCGTCTATCGGACAGAGCATCGCCACCGCGCTGCCGACGCTGATTCCGGCGTTGATGTCCGCCCTCACCAGCGTGATAACCTCATTGGCCGCAGCATTGCCGGGCATCGCCGTCGCAATCATCAACCAGCTGCCGGCAATCATCGGCGGATTGGCTACCGGCATCGTCAACGGTCTGCCGACACTGATTAGCGCCTTCGTCAGCGTTGCGACCAGCATCGCCGCGAACTTCCCAAGCATTTTCATGGCCGTTGCGCTCGCTGTCCCTGCGATTATCGGAAACATCGCCCGACCGTTCGCCGGATTGGGCGGTCGTATTCTCGGCTACATCGGAGGCATCCCGGGCAAAATCATTGGCCTGTTCGCCGGTGCCGGCTCGTGGCTGCTCGATTCCGGCGCCGCGTTGATGAACGGCTTCAAACAGGGTATTCTCAACGCGGTCGAAGGCGTGAAGAGCGCGGTGAAGGGCGCGTTGCAGAAGGTGCGAGACTTCTTCCCGTTCTCTCCTGCTAAGGTCGGCCCGTTCTCCGGCTCCGGCTATACCAGCGTGTCCGGCGAGCATCTTATGCGCGACTTCGGCAAGGCCATCGGCGCCCAAGGCGCGTTCGTGCGCGGTCAAGTCGATGGCGTGCTTGGCTCCTTGGATTTCGACCAGATTGATGCGACCAATCTTGGCATGGTGTCGGTGCCACGGCTTAAAGACTATACTGGAATGGTGTCGGCTGGCGACCAACGGCATGCTGGCGGCGTCCACATCGACAATGTGGTTGCAAGCCCGTTAAGCGACGTGGAACTCGTGGCCCGCCGATTCGGATACGCTTTGAACAATGAGATGATTGGAAGTGTCAGACCTTGAGCACGATAACCGTCACCGTGGGTGACATCACGCTTTACGGCGACGCCGGACACGAGTTCACACTGGTGTCCATGAGCGGTTTCGACGATTTGCCGTCAGCCAAGACCGAACAGGATTCTTGGGCTAGGGCTGACGGCAACGCCATTCCCGGCACGACGTATTATGATGGGCGCACCATCACCATCAACGGATACTATGCGACCAGTACAGTCGAAGACACCGACGAGATGATGCGTCGTCTTCGCGGCATGGCTGGACGTTTGGTTCCAGTCACCGTGCGGAAGGGCGCTGGCATCGCATTGTCGTGTGATGCGGAACTCAGGTCGATGACCGTGGACGAATACCGTTATCGTGGGAAGGCCGCGTTCCAGATTGGATTGCTCGCGCCATCCCCCTACCTGTATGGGCCATTGCGCTCGCAGACGGTCGGCGTGCCGACAGACGGCGAAGGCATCACCGACCCGCTGCTTGACCCATTGTCTGAAGGCGAGGTTGGCAATCCGGGACGTGTCGCCATCACCGGAAGCGGTTTCGCTCCAACGCATCTTGTCGTGAAAATCAGAGGCGGACTATCCGAAGGCGTGCGCATCCACTGCATCGAAACCGGCGAAGCGGTCGAATTTCACCGTCAAATCAACCCCGACGAGACGATGGTGTTCGATTTCGACGATGAGCGCGTGCTGTTCCAGAACCAGTCTGATTTGAGCATGTTCCTCACCGAAGAGAACTGGTTCCATCCTTCGGGCGATGCGACGATACAGTTCACGCCGTTGGGCGTGCAGTCGGGCGAGCCGACGATGACGGTCGAATGGAAGGAGGCTTGGCGGTGAAAATCTATCTCGCCGACCTGCTGACCGGACACCGCATCATCCCCCTGCCGCACACTTCCGCCGAATGGGAGATGAAACTGAACGATACTGATTCGCTCACCGTCAAAGTGCCCATCTACGCTTCGACCGACGACACGCGCGTCCAATATATCGCGAACGATGCGCGACTGTTGGATTTGAGGAACACCGCGGCCATCGGCAAGACCGTCATGGTCGCGGAGGATGATGGGCTTACGGTCGGCGGAGTGCTCATGCGCCGTGACTATGACGCCGATTCGGGTATCCTCACCTTGGTCGCGTCTGGCATGTGGACGTATTTTGACCATAGGACGGTTCTTCCGGCGAAGGCGATGGGGAAAAGCCTCATCAAGTCGGACGGTTCGCCAGACCCTCAATACGACACGTCGTACAAGAACGTCACGTGGAATACGGTCGCACGCAATCTCGTCGAACAGGCTATGAGCTGGCCGAACAGTCGGGTGCCTGTCGTGTTGGAGACGGCGGAGGTCGGCACGTCGGAGGTGAACTATCAGGCGGTCGATTTGAATTACGTCGGCGAAGTTTTGACGAACATCACGAACTATCAGAACGGTTGCGACATCGGATTCTTCCCGACGCGCACAGCTGACGGATTGGGGTATGAGTGGCATATGAAGACCGGCCATCCGCTACTTGGCGGCGAAACCCACTATTTCAGCGCGTCCGCCTTGCAGCCGGGCATCGCGTCCCTGTCCGCCACGGATGATGGCGACAAGCTCGCCTCCCTGCAATGGTTCACGTCCGGCAAATCCGACGATAGGACGCTCGTCGTGTCGGCCTACACGGACATTCTGGAAAAGGCGGGAGCGCCGATTTGGGAGAGCGTGGATTCCAGCCATTCGACAGTGAAATTGCAGAACACGCTTCAGGCGTATGCGAACGAGGCTGCCGCCGTCTACTGGCAGCCGGTATCGTCCACTGAGGCGAAAGTGCATCGCGGATACCTGCATTCCGTGAATCAGACGCTCGCCAACTATACGGTCGGCGATTATGTCAGGTTCACGACGAAGGGCGACTGGTATTATGTTGATGGTGCGCATACGCGGCGCATCACCGGCATTAAAGCCGATGAGAGCTCGAATTGGATTACGTTCACGTTGGGTGACGTGTTTGATGGCGTGAAAGTGACGGTGGATAATGGTTGACGAGATTGTCGTGCATCAGGGAGAGTCGGCTGACGGCATCAGTCCGGTGGTCGAAGACGGCGAAATGGTCGTGAAGAATCCTGCTCAGGCCACCAACAAGCTCGTGTCCACGTTGAACGAGTATGGTCGCCGGTTGCGCGAATTGGAAAAACCTTCCGGCTCGCAGTTGACTCAGGCGATTCAGAAAGTGTTGGACATCAGTGCGAACATCGACAATACGGTGGCCGCATCCATCAACAGGAACTCGTATGACCGTGCGACCATCGACCAGAAGTGCAATACGTGGAATTGGGGCGTATTGTCTACCGACCGTGGCGGCACGCATACGACGAACGCCTACAATAACCTGTTCACGGTCGGCCCGTGGCGTGCCGTGTGGGCGTTGTCGGACGGCACGATGGGTACGTCGCAGTCCAGCCGCAAGGTGAAGCAGGATTTCCTCAAGCCTGACATCACGTTGGAGCAGATGCGTTCCGTGGACTGGACGCTCTACCGTTTCATCGATGACGTAAATCTGAACGGCGACAGCGCGACAATCCATGTCGGCATGATTGCCGAAGACTTGGATGACAACGGTTTGGGGCAGTTCGTTGAGTATAATGATGATTACGAGCCGTGCGGCATCAACTATCCGATGCTGGGCGTTTGGGCGATACATGAGGCCCATCTCGCCCATGACCGTATCGACCGGCTTGAGGAACGTTTGAAAGCGTTGGAAGGAAAGATTGATAATGGCATTGAGGAATAGCCTGTTCGCAGTGTCCGGGAAGGCGTCGTTTATGGATGCGCGCCGTGACATGAGCGGCCTGTTCGTCTGTGATAAGACCACGATGCTGCCGATTGCTGGCATTCTCGACCGTTCGCAGGACAATCTCGTCACCGGCAATAGTGGTTCCATGAGCGTGACGGTGCATCCGTTCAACGCCGTATTGAACCGTTATGGCGCGCTGCTTATCCAGAACGACGGAAACGTGAACGTGCCGCTGAATGCGGCCCCGTCCGCTAACTCGCGTATCGACGTCGTGTATGTGAAGCAGCATGAGAAGCGCTCGCCGATGTCGGATAGTTCGGACGTTCCGGCGTTCGGTGTTGTGAAGGGTACGGCCGCAGCCGTGCCGGTCGCACCGGCTGTCCCGGATGGTGCTTTGGCTTTGGCGCAGGTGCTGCTTCCGGCTGGCGTGTCGAATACGGCCGCCGCTGGCGTGGTCATCACGCAGACGTATATTGGTGCCGCGATGAAGGGCGACATGCTGCTGGTGTGGACTTCCGCCCAGCGTGACGCTCTGACCGACGTGCCTGAAGGCACGCTGTTGCATAATGTGGCCGATAATTGCGATTATGTCAGGAAAGACGGCAAGTGGAAGTTCGAAGGACTCTTCACGGAGAACAATCTTCTTAATAAGAACAATGCCGGTTGGAACGTCGTGCATATTCGCGGCGCCGTCCACAACGGCATTGCGAACGGTTTCTTCTGGCTCAATCGTGCCGGAGATTGGAATAACGCAAAAGCTTGGGAGTCTTCGCGCGTAATGAACCTTCCAGACTCTCTTAAAACGAGTGGCATCGACCTGAATTTCCCAACGTCAAACAGGGACGTGGTGCTGCAAATCATTAACAATGATGTCAACATCCGTCCTATTGTGAACCGTAGCTTCCCGAAAGGGGAATGGTACGCCGGTAATTTCTCCTTCCAGCTGGCGTAGTCCGATTGGATGGCTTAGCCGATATTGTAGGTGAAAATGGTGAAGACGATTTCCGGCAGGCCCGCCGTCTTTTCTAACATAATCGCAATTATTGGCTAGAATAGTGCCATATGAGCACTGACATCATCGTCGCCCTAGTGACCGGCTTATGCGCCATCGTGGTCGCAGCGGTCACTTGGGCGCAAAACAGATGCGGCGACCTGAGCGAAGCCTACAGGCGACTCTCGGAAGCCCAATTGAACATGCAGCGGGAAATCGACCGACAGGACGAAAAACTGGCAGAGTTCATTCAGGAACGCGACCAGCTCCGCTATCAGGACGATTTGAAAACCTCCTACATTCGGGCGATAGGACATTGGCTGGGCGAACTCTGCAACGTTCTCGATCCTGAGTTTCTGGAACGGTATCCGAAGCCAAGACTTCCCGACGGGCTGAGGAGTACAATAGAACCGTTGGAAAACGACAACAGTAAGGAGCAGAATATTGTTCACTAGGGATTTTTGGGTTGACACGTTGGAGCGTGCAATCCGCACCGCATGTCAGGCGGCATTGTCGGCTGGCGTGGTCGGCGGCGTCGGCCTGTTTCAGGTCGATTGGCTGAACGTGGCTGGTATCGCGCTTGTCGCAGCCGTCGCGTCCGTGTTGACGTGCGTGGCGTCCTCCGGCAAGACGGATGCCATCAGTCCGGCTTCGCTCGCCACTCCATCCAAGAGTCTGGTGACTGGCAAGCATATTGCAGGCAATGAAACGGAGGTTTCCGAATAATGAGGTTTGTGGATATCAGCAATTGGAAGGCTGACGTTGACGTTTCCAAGATTGACGCCGATGGCGTGGTAGTCCAGTGCACTTGGGGTGCTGGCGAACTGACGACGGACAATGGTTTGGTCGAGTCCGTGTGGACTGGTGCGGATGCGAAGATTCAGGCCGCTGCAAAGCGTGGCCTTGCGGTCGGCTACATGCATTACATTCGTGGCGTTGGCGCTTCGGAGGAGGCGTATTTCTTCGCCGGAAACACCAAGGGTTATCTTGGCAAGTTCGTGCCGTGCGTTGACTGGGAGCAGGCCGATAACGCCGCTTGGGGCGACCGCTCGTATCTCGACGAGTTTTTGTACCAGTATATTCGACTGACCGGCGTGAAACCGCTCGTGTATGCGCAGCGTTCCGAAATCCCGTTCATCAAGGACATTTGCACCAAGCATGATTGTGGTATTTGGGAGGCGTGCTATGCTTCCATGGATGCGGTCGGCTGGCAGGATGCCGATTCCATTTGGTCGTATGTGGCGTATCCGATGCGCCAGTACACGTCCAATGGTCATATCGGCGGTTATGCCGGTTCGCTTGATTTGAACTATTTCGCTGGCGATAAGGCCGCTTGGGACAAGTATGCTGGCGTGGGTGCGAACACTCCGGTGAATCCGGCTCCGGTGGTTTCCCCAGCGCCGACCGTGGTCGCAACCACGTATGAGGTTGCGGTCGATGCGTTGAACGTGCGTACCGAACCGTCGGTGAAGGGAAAGGTTGTAGCCAGTTACAGTCGTGGCGAGAAGGTCGTGTTGGATGGTTGGGGCGCTTATGTTGACGGCTTCCTGTGGGGTCGTTATATCGGCGCTTCTTCGGGCCAGCCGAGGTATGTCGCAATTGGCACTGATTCCGGCAGTGATTGGTATTTGACAATGTGTCGTTAGTTTGATACAATGAGGACTGTTGGAAGTTTTTCCAGCAGCCCTCCTTTGGTTTCTCCAAAGCCCTCGCAAGGTTCATGCGGGGGCTTTCTCTTTAATCATCCAACAGTACGCATATCATGTCCGCTAGGATTGTCGTCGCCACGTATGCGAGGAAGATGCGCGTGTCCCATGCGTTGCATGCGACCATGATGGCTGCGACGAATCCAAGCAGGATGATGGTGCAGATGATGAGTTTCAGGGTTTCCATCAGAACTTCTCGCCCATCTTCTGTTTCATACGCCACAGCTTATGGCCTATCATGCGCTGCATGTCAGATGTTTTCAGCCCGTAGATTTCGAATAGCAGGCTGAAGCATATCTGCACGTCGGCCATTTCCTCATACAGGTTTTCGATAAGCTCAGTGCGGCTGACCATATTGTTGGGGTCGAAGCGTTTGAGCTTGCTGATTGCCTGAATGAGTTCGGCGCATTCCTCCATGCAGACGGTGGTCTGCGCGTCGATGCCATACCGTGCGATGCTTCGCATTTTGCTTTTCTGTTCAGGGCTTAGAAAGTATTTGCAGCCGTGTTCAATTGCCACCGCGCAGCCTCCAACATTCCGTGCAGAGCCCGCAATATAGGATGCTTTCTTTCGCAGTGAGTTTCTTCATACAGTGCCAGCAGCGTCCTGTGATACCGGCCGCCATTTCCCTAATAACACTCATCTGGATACTCCATGTCTTCGTCTGTGAACGCCGAATCGATTTCCTGCTTGCAGGTTTCGCACAGCATTTCCGGATACCATTCGTCAAACGTCATATCTCGACCACAGTCGAGGCATTGTCTGGGTGATTTCATGTCACACCTCCACCGCGGGCTGTGGGGCCTTCTGATGCTGATAGTGGCCGACCATGCCGTATGGTTTCACTGAGGCGGCGTTCAAATATTCGAATGACACCTGTCCGATTCGCATGCCGGGCGTCAGCATGATGGGGAAACTGTTCTCGTTCTTCAGTTCGACGGTGATGGTTCCGATGAATCCGGCGTCGATGAATCCTGCGGTAACGTGCGTGCAGAGTCCGAGTCGGCCAAGGCTGCTTTTTCCGTCGAATCGTGCCATCATGTTGTCCGGTAGGCTGATTTTCTCCACTGTGGCGCCTAGGACGAACTGTCCGGGCTGTAGCATGTAGTGTCCGTCGATTCTGACGGGCTTGGTGTGGATGCCATGCAGTGTATGGTCGCTGCCGTCCGCGTAACCGTCTTTCGCATCTTTGGTGAAGATGATGATGGTGTCCTGCAGGGTCACGTCATACGAGTTGGGGTTCAACTGTTTTTCCGTGTATGGCAGGATGAGGTCTTGATGGTCTACGAACTGTTCGATGGTAATATCGTTCAACATTTTTTTTCTCCTTCCTGCATGAACGCCAATGCCATGGTAAGGTAGGCGATGGCGTCCAGATACGAGTCTTCTTTACTGTGGTCGTATTTGATGCGTTCGATTTTCAGTTCGGCCATCATGATGGCGACATCCACTTCCGCATCGTCGCAGTCGAACCATCGTTTGGAAATGTTCTGGAACATGATGCGCGGATTGCCGTATTCTTCGGCCTTCTCCCCGTTGAGCATGTTTTCCACACGGTAGAGGTTGTCGGCGATGCGCGTGTAGATGCTTGGCTCGAGCGCGTTTTCCACGGTCGGCGGCTCCGGTGGGTCGAGAATTATGTCGCTCAGGCTTTTCATGGCTGCTTTGGTGGGAATCGCCTTGTTCACGTCTTCCATCACCTCATCCCAATTGTTTTTCCTTGATGATGTCATCGAGTGTTTTCCTTCCTTCTATCACGTCCATGACCTTGCGGTTCCATGGCGTGTCCGGCACGAGTATGCGCTGCCGTCCCTGATAGGGGCTGCCGCGTCGTACCAGTCTCCTGTTGGCCTGCTCCCAGTCGGCGTATGTCCATGGGAGGTCGAGCCATATCTGGTCTTTCATGAGACGCTGCAGGCCGTCAACGCCGGTGCCCATGGATTGCGGGTTGGCGACTATGAGCCGATACTTTCCGCGTTCTTGAGCGGCCATGGCGAGGAATGTCTTCGCATCGGTGCATGGCGTCCAAGTACGGTAGATTTCATCTCTTACCGCTTTGAACCGCGTCCATACGAGCAGTGGCGTCTGGTCTTCGCGTCTCTTGGCTTCACTATATACCGTTTCGAGTTTGGACACGCCGAACCAGTAGGATTCTCCACGGTCTTCGGTCTTGTAGGCGAAGCCGTCATCGAGTTGGGCGAGTTTGACCGCTGCGGCGCTCGCGCTTGCCGCGTACACGTCTTCGGCCAGTTGGTGGGTGTTCGTCCACTGTTCCAGCGCCATGTCCTCCTGTTCGGTTTTCGGTGATGGGAGCCATTCGACTTGCGGCAGGGGGTTGCCTCCGCGTCGGATGTCCAATACGAGCTTCTGCAACTGCTGGCACGCTTCCTCTACCATGGGCCGGGAATACGTGTATTTGACCACTGTGCGCCCTTGCACGCTCATCGTGTATGGCTTGCCGTATCGCATCCTGAAAGCCCCTAGAGTGCGCCAAGAGTCGCCTAATAGGGCTATCCTGTCCTTGGCGTGCGGGTACATGACCACGGTCTGACCGTACAGGTCTTCCAAATCCTTCGGAGCGGGCGTGCCGGTCAGCATCAGCACGTCCTTGGCAAGGTCGCTGATGCCCTTCACGACTTTGGAACGTCCGCTCCTAGGATTCTTCACCATATGGCTTTCATCCACGATGAGACTGAAACCGTCCGGCACTTCGCCCAGCTTGGCGGCCATATTGTATGACACCACAAGGAAACGATAGTCTTCCGCCCAACCATGCTTGCGATAGTCTTCGATGGTCAACGCCTTGCCGTGCGACCATTGGCTGATTTGCGGCAACCACGCGGTCTTCACAACGCTTGCCGGACAGATGACGAGGATATGCTCCGCATCGTCCAGCAAGTCCATGCTGCGTTTCGTCTTGCCTGTTCCGGCCTCGTCGAAGATGAAAGCCCTCACTGTGTATCCTTCCCATGCTTGGCTTCCCATGTGGCTATGCGCTCGCGTCCTTCCGGCGTTTTACGCCATCTGCGCCAAGTCTGATAGCAGACGCCATGTTCGGCTTTGAATTTCTCCTGCCACTTGCGGCATGCGTCTCTGCTTTCCTCACGATGCTGCTTACGGTATCGCACCCAATAGTCGAGCATTTTCTCGTGGTTCTCGTTCATCCACTTCTTTTTCAGCTTCCGCTTATGCTCCGCCTTTTCGGATGTCATGTCGGCGTAGCGGGTGACGGTCTTCTTTTTTCTGGCGGGCGGCATCGGCTTGGGCTTGCGCATCTCCTCGATGTCAGCCCAAGCTTCGCCGTCAAGCCATTCGGATACGCTACTCTTCATCATGTCCGCCGGAATGGTTGATGAGGTCGATGACGCCTTTGACCACACCGATGAGGATAAGGATGGCCGCCGTGGTTCCAACCACGGACAGGATAATGAAGAGCAGGCAGTTCATCATCAGTTCATGCATTTTTCTTCTCCTTCACTACGCTGAGGCGCGTGGTCGTCGATGTTTTCCTGAATGGGGTCAGGTCGGCCGGATGCTGGCTGAAATACGCTTTGTAGTCGGTGGTGGTGCGCGTGGTTTCCACCAGTCTTGCGATATGTCCGGCGTAATACACTCGTTCGCCGGGGTGTTCTCCCAGCCATGTGGCAAGTTTTCCCTTCAGCATCTCGTACCGGTCTTTCGCTTCCAGCAGTTCGGCCAACAGCAGTTGTCCGTCATCGTCCGAGTCCGCTGGCTGTTCCGCACGCTCGTATTCCGTCACATACTTTTCCAGTGCGCCCGCGTCCATCACGTCGGGGACGATTGTGATGTCAAGCGTCTCCTTGATTCGTTCGGTGATGTATTCGGCGTTGAGCGTCTCCCATGACGGGGGGCGTTGCGCGTAGATGATTTCCGCATACTCCGTATCCATCATGCGGGCTTCTATCTGCGCTTGGGCCGAATATTGATTGCGCTGTTCGTTGGTGAGGAACGCGTAGGATGGTTTGCTTCCCGTCTTCACTTCGACTGTATGCAGGATTCCCCCATAGTCACGGTATGCGGCGTCAAGCGAGACGTGCAGGCGCCCGTCGGTGTAGAAGCTGTTGTCGTACCATGCGAGCTGTCCGTTCTTCAAACGGTCTACTGGAGTGTTCTTGCTGACGATGGCGAGCTGTAGGTGTTCCGCGTAAAGTTTGACGAGCATTGGCTCCCAAATGCTGCCGAACCGCAATGCCGACTGTACGGCCGGAATGTCCGGCGGTGGGGAGGGTAGTTGTCCGGTGGCGATGAAATGCGCGAGACTGGATGCGCCTATCGTTTCCTCGCGGGCTTTGAGCCATGTTTCACGGTCTTGGAATACCTTGTATGTCAGATTTCTTTCGTCCATCTCATTTTTCCTTCCGAATCGACTATGAGGATGTCGTGGTACATGTTCGTCAAGTCAACCCAGTTCCTGTAGCACAGCAGGGTATCAACAGCTTTCATGCCGTAAAGGAGTATGACGTTCGCGTTATGTTTGGCGAGCGCTTTGAGTTCGCGGCACTGGTCTGGGCTTGGCCTTCCTACCGTGCGTTTCAGTTCGATGAACCACACGTTACCGAACGTGTCAACGGCGGTCACGTCGGGGAAACCGTTGCGTGAACGTCCTTCCGTTTTCTGCACGTACCATCCTTTCTGTTCCAAGATTCTGATGAGACGTTTCTGGATGGCCGATTCCAATGGCTCCGGCTTGCGGTTATTCAATGTCGGCATTGGCGTCCTTCTTGATTCTAACCGCGCTGACCCATACCGCGTATGTTCCGTCCGACTTCCGACGTGTGACCGCAGCGTAATCGACGTTTGGTTCCGTCCATGCGGTGATATGTTTGCGGATATAGTAGGCGGTGGAGTTCGCGGTGGTACGTTTCTTGTATGAACAGTATTCGGCCCATCTACCTAGATTGCGTTTGAGCATCGCATTGAACACGGTGTCTACCCGACTATCGTCGGGGGGAGTGGTTAGGAATTTCGTCATTTGTTCTCCTTCGGTTTGAAATATGCGGGCATGATTGATTTCGGCAGGATTCTGCCTTCACGCTCCAACCGTTTCGCATGTGGGAACAGCCAGCCGCGGGACACTCCAAGCGCCTTCGCGGCTTGGCTGATGTTCATGCAGGTGGTGAGCGCGTCAATCAGCGTGTCGTCACTGTAGTGGATTGGCGCGTTCATGGCTGGTTAGAACTCCGGTTCCCCCTCATCGTCGATGGTCTGCTGCGTGTATACGCCGAACTTGTGAGGGGCGGGGGTATTGTTCTTTTCGATTCGCAGCAGCTGCACGCCGGTCAGGAAGTAGGCGAGTCGTCCTTCCTTCGTGCTGCCGATTTTGAATGCGACGTTGGCGAGCGTGCCGTCGCCCGGCTCTTCGGTCAGTTCGACATCATTGGCGTTTTGGTCAACGATGCTGGGCTTCCACTTGGACGATAGGTTGACGAGCCACTTGCCGCGTTGCGGCTGGGTTCCGTCCTTGAGGGTGATTAAATCGCCGTCCTTGTATCGCAGGTTGTCGCCGTTGGCGCGCACGCCCAACTGTTTGGCGGACGCGACGAGTTCCTTATGCACGTCGCCGTTCTTCGGGAACGCGAGTTGCAGTTGGTAGTTCGGTTCGATGTCGCGCTGTTTCGCAGCGTCGGACTGATACTTGTCTTTGAGGTGGACGAATCGGATTTCGCCTACCGCTTCGATTTCGAGCATGTTGTTTTCCTTTCGGTTTTTAGTTGAATTCTTCCGTGAGAGAGGGGCGGGGGAGGGGGGCGGCTGTTTTTCCGTCGTCGTCCATCACTGTGGTGAGTCCAAGCAGGTGGATTAGCCCGTAACGCCTGTAGTAGGTTTCGAAGCTGCCCACTTGCTGGGCCGCGGCCGCCGGATACGTGTAGCTGCTGCTTACCGCCTCGCCATGCTTCACCATGTCCATGAGGTTTTCAAACTCGTGCGTTAACTCGTAGACTGCGATGGTGAGCGTGTTGTAGACGGTTGGCATGTCCGTGTCGGCGCCGACTATCTCGCTTGAGCAGACGGCCGTCCAGCCTAGGCCGCGTTCCGCCATGCTGTTCTTGACGAGCTGCCAAACGTTGTCCAGTGTGGCGTACTTGTATCCGTATCCCTCAGTCGTGCGTTTCACCGCTTCGACAGACTGTTGTACATCGGCGATTCGGCTTAGCACGTCGTATCGTTTATCGTTCGCCATTGTTCCTCCTTTTTTCGAGTTCGTTTTCGATAAGCGTTTCGTCTATAGCGAGCCTGTATGCACGTTCAACGATATCGTCGTAGTCGCATTGGGTGTGGGGGGTGTGTTCGTAAATTGCGCACTCGGCTATGACTGTGAGGTTTTCGTTTGTCGGGTTCGACTTGTACACGTCTATGCGGCTTTGCCATACGTCGTGGCGTCCTTGCAACCATGCTTCAAGCGCGTTCTGATAGTCCTTGGCTGAGTATGGCATTGCCATATGGTATACGATTATGGTGCTTACCACGTCGATACCGGCGTTGAGCGCCTTATCAGTTAGGTAGCCAAGGAATATCTTTACTCTATCTTGAAAGTATTCTAATGGATTCATTGTTTTACCTCATTTCTTTGGTTTCATTGTTTATTATATCATGGCGTGCCTCACGACACGCCCAAAAATTCATCAGACGCGCCAATACATGTTGGAAACCCATACGCCATGCGAGTATTCAATCGGCTCAAGCCATTTTAAACAGCCATGGGGGGTAATGTCCCTGACCGGCAAACACGGTATTGTCGTATCCGCTGTTAATCCACGCGGCAACCATGTTGCGCGAGTCTGACGCGTCCAGCCCGTCGACTATCCGTAGCGTTTCGGCGTCCGTCGCGTCCTTGCGGACTATCGCAGTGTCGATAAATACGATATAGTTGGCGAGCGGCACTAGTCGTGTTTTCGCCCTTGGTTGCGGACGAAGCACAGTTCGTAGCCGCGTTGTTAATGAATGTTTGCTTTTTACCTCCTTGGTTGATACCTTTAATATACCACGACGGTCAATGTCGGCGTGTCGTATTAGCGGGGGGGGGTTACATTTCATGCATGGCATAGAGACTGCGGTAGCGAGTGATATCGCCGTTGTCTACCGTCTTCTCGCCATAGACCTTATCTCTCAACCAATCGAGTTGAATCCCGCGGAAAACGTCGTCGGTCTGCGCTAGGAACTCTTCAACGTGCCTCAATGTTGTAGCGCTTAGCACGTCCATGTTGAGGGCCACGTCGTAGATTGACGGATATGTGCCGATTGACGTGATCGGCTTGACGGCACACACAGTGGTGCCGTATGACTTGAGCACGTAGCTCATGCCGTCGCGCCCATCGTACCACATTTCCACTATGGCTTTACGGTAGAAAGACTGTTGTGCGGTGTTAAGGGATCGTAGCTCATAGCTTCCAATGTAACGCATTGTTATCACCTCTTGTGTAGTGGTTTGTTTGATGTTTCTATCATATCGAGTGTTAACTAATGAGTCAAGTCGGCGTGTCGCAAATTGATGCAACAGCCACCCCCTAATGAATGGGGGGAAATCGAGCAGGCAACCGGCTCGGCCTGCGAAGTATACGCCAACGGCGACGACTCGGTGTTAGTCCATGACCACACTACATCAATCGCGCGAGTCACTGAAACGTTCGCCACCATCGCAGTAGCACCCCTCTGTGGCCCGTCCGTCGGCAACATCACATGGATACCGCTCGAAGCACGGAACCTCGACAGCCTCAGAGACGTCGGCCAAGCAATAGAGAACGCAGCCTCACACGCCCTAAACGCGGCACTAAACCACTAACCAACCACACACCAAGCACCCCGCACGGGGTGCTTTTTTTATACCCATAAAACGATTCTCAATATCAGGGGTACCCCACCCCAAAAAAGAAGGGGGGGGTGCCGAAAACCGACACGCCCGGAGCCTCACCGCACGCCTTGCTATTTGCGCCGACGAGGGCGAGCGGGACGTTAAGCCACCTGAGAGCCATTCTTTGGGGCCTTGGACGGGCTTTCACGCCGAACCCTAGTACTTTTACCTCACAGC
>PPYF01171858.1_pt1 | contig 29677 bp, 22 predicted proteins | sample 1559871 | NCBI WGS metagenome assembly PPYF01 (sample SAMN08240021, study PRJNA423297) | Human gut metagenome, whole genome shotgun sequencing project.
ACAGATCATGAATGCCTTCCGCAGGAGCGGTAAAAGTATGCAGGAGCTTATGACGTTTCTCGAAGTGTGAGGAGCGTCAGAAGACCTTTAGTGTAACTTTTTTGCAAAGTTAGCATTAAAATATATCATCGACTGGGACGCTCTTGGCTTCTCCATATGCAGTCAGGCGTCCAACGGCGAAGAAACCCTGAACAAAATCCTGAACCTGCGCCCGGAACTGGTCCTTCTGGAAGATATCTGCCTTTCCTACCAGGACGCTTCCCGGCTTCTGAACCGGCGTTTCTTCTGTGAGCCCAATCAGCATGTTCTGGGATACGGGGATCTCCCGCCTTTGGACAACTCCGTACTGCCCAGAGAAAGCTGGAATGAAAAAACCATGGAATATTCCCGCCGGCTGACCGATTACATACAGACCCAGAACCGGACCCGCATCGCGGAAACTCTGAAGGAACTGGAATCCAACCTTTACCACTCCTCCATGGATATCCCTGAGATCAAGCATTATCTCATCGATATTTACCTGCAGGTAAAGCAGAACCTGACCCATACCTACAGCAACATGGACGTCCCTTTCAGTTCCAATGCGATGATCATCGATTTCATAGAAAACCAATATTACCTGTACGAGATTCTCCAGTATTTCTCGGAGCATTTTGAGATCTGCATGAACGCCATCGGGAGCCCAAGCAGCAAGACGATCATCGATGATATCCTTTATTACATCAACCATAATTACCGGGAAAATCTGAAACTGGAAACGATTGCGCCGCTGTTCGGCTATAACAGTTCCTATCTTGGAAAGATCTTTACCCGCGAAGTGGGCGAGACTTTCAATTCTTACCTGGACCGCATAAGAATCGAACGCTCCCAGGAACTGCTCCGCGACCGGACGCTGAAAGTGTATGAAATTGCGGAAAAGGTGGGATACAAGAACGTGGATTATTTCCATAAGAAATTCAAAAAGCTGGTGGGCGAAAGTCCGGCAGAATATCGGAAAAAACTTTAAAAAGCAGCAGTTCGGTAGTGGTTTCAGGCGGACGAAAAAATCCCAGGGCAGATGGCGTAGGTGTTTTCCAGGCGGTTGCAAAGAATCGGAAAATCTAACCGTTCCGAAGCCCCTCCGGACGGGCACCGGAGTGATTCGTCAGGAATTGTTGATCAATTCCCGACTCAGCACTCCTCAGGCTCAGTGCGGGTAGCACTTCGCCTGACCCGTCCTCCGGGGCTTCGGAACGCTAAGATTTTCTCGACCCTTTGCAACCGCCCGGAAAACACCTACGCCATCTGCCCTGGGATTTTTTCTGTTTTCTGATACCTGAAACTGCACTTGGAAAAGGCTTCCGGAAGAATGTGTTTATATTTTACACGCTCTCCATCCACTTTTGCGCCAGCAGGATCCAGTTCTGGCAGGCTTCCTGGACGCCGTAGCCTTCGTTGGTCATTGTGTCTTCCTTTGCCAGGCTCAGACCGTGGCCGCCTTCCGGGAAGATGTGGAGTTCGGCGGGGATGTGTTTTTCCAGAAGTGCCTGGAAGAACAGAAGGGAGTTTTCCACCGGAACGCAGTCGTCCGGAGCTGTATGCCACAGAAATGTCCTTGGGACGTCCTCGTTTACCTGTTTTTCCAGAGATACTTCGTCTTTCAGTTCTTCCAGCCGTTCGCCCAGCAGCGCTTCAAACGAACCCTTATGTGCCTTTTCTCCGGAGGTGATCACCGGATAGCATAAAATCAGCCCCGCCGGACGCAGCATTTCTTCCTCCACGCCAAGCGCCTCTCGGACAAACGGCTTTCTCCAGGAGACTCCATAATTGCCCGCCAGATGTCCGCCGGCAGAGAATCCCATCACAACGATCTTATCCGGATCGATCCCGTATTTATCCTCCTGCTCTTTCAGCCAGCTCACTGCCTTGCCTGCCTGCAGCAGCGCTTCCGGATAAACGGCAGGACTGACGCTGTACCGCAGGATCGCCGTATGGTACCCCATTGCCAGAAACTGCATTGCCACCGGTTCCGCTTCCCGGTCGGAAGTCATCACATAACCGCCTCCCGGGCAGATCAGCACCAACGGACGTTTTCTCTCCGGGCGCATTTCCGGAGAGCGGTCCAGAAAGTATGTATAAAGTTCCGCCTTGTGCGGATAACCAGGTGCCTGTATTTCTATTTTCTCATGAATCATTTTCTGCTGTTTCCTTTCCTTACAACCTATTTTACAACTATCTCTTATAACTGATTCCTTCTGATTATTTTCATAGAATCATTTCTTTTCTGTTATCTCTCTTCTCAATTCCCAACCTGACGTTCCATCCTGTCCACCGCATTCTGCGCCTGGGCAACATCTGCGATGTTTTCAATGGCAAAGGCAGTGCTGCTCCTGGATCCCTTGCTGGTATAAACACTCTGGGTGAACAGGATCGTACCGTTGCCGTTTTTATGGATCACAAGATTCATCGGCGGAAGGTTTCTGCCGTCGTGAATCTGTATCCTGCTTCCTTTCCGGATCATAAGTTTCCTATTGGTGATCACATAAAAAGTTCTGGTTCTCAGATACGCCGTCATAATAAATCTTCCGATCAGAAGGTAGACTCCGATTGCCACAAACGGAAGCCCCCACAGAACCATGAACCAGTTGCTTCCGCTTCGCAGCGCTGTTATCTCCCAGTAAACCGCAAAGGACAGCCATACAATACTGAACGGAAGCATCACGGCTTCCCGCCCTGTGAAGATATTTCCCTTTTCCGGATGGCCTTTCCACAAAATGTATTCATCCTCTGTCATGTAACGCCGACAGAAATCATAAGGATCATGATTGTTCATCCGACACCTCCGTAAATAACATCTGTTTTCTGTATTATACCATCCGGCTCCCGCGTTTGCCAGCAATTTCAGCAAACGGAGGGGATTCCTTTGTTTTGCTATTCTCTTTCTGTCCTCTGAACTGCGGAATTATTCTGCTGCAGCGGAAGAAGATGATGTTGCGGATGCAGACTCTGCGGATGCGCTGTCTGCTGCCGGTGTTGCCTCAGCTGTGTCTGCGTTTGCATATTCCTCTACGATTGCTACACGAGCATCATTCTGCTGTTTTGCAAGATCCATATCATAATCCAGTACGGTCTGGTAATCCAGTCCTTCCAGAGTATCCTGCATTGTCTTCTGCAGAGTATCAAACTCTTCATCGTTTGCTGCAAAGATCATCTGCCAGGAAGTATCCACGATTGTCGCTTTACACTGTCCTCTCAGAGTAGTAATCTGAGAATCTTCTTCCGGAGCCGCAAAGCCGCTGCCCGGCGCTACCAGGATCTTGTTGTTGTTCTGGAGATACTCCATCGTGGTCTTTGCACCCATCTTTTCCTGCCAGTCTGTATCCAGCGCGGTGTTGTTCTCCGCCAGTACGGAATCCCACAGAGTATAATCAGAATCATATCTGTGAACATTTTCCTTGTCTGCCAGCAGGTCTGTCATATCCATAACCAATCCTGCGGTTACAAGATTCTGAAGACGTCCGCCGTCCGCATTGGTCAGGATCAGGTCGCCCAGATCACCTGCTGCGGAACGGGTCTGGAACAGGGTATCGCCGCCGCCTGCTACGTTTGGCGCGATAATATTCAGTTCCATATTAAATTTGTCTTTTACGATTCTTCCAAGGGAAACCAGCGCGGCTGTACCAAGTCCGCTCAGCTGGAGCACCTGCTTGTAGTTTTCCAGATGGAATCCCTTCGGCAGGAAAACCGTCTCTGTTGAAGTCATTATGGGTTAAAAAAGAACAGGTGCCGCTCCATCGTCAAAATCTGACGATGGAGCGGCACCTTTCTATTCTCAGACTTCCGGAAGCAGGTGCAGCGGATTCCCGTCCCTGTCTGTCACAGTTCCATTACTCTGTCCCTCATTCAATGCAAGAATTTCCCTGCGCGGACATTTGATTCTGCACGCTTCGCAGGTAGACTTCATACAGCGGATTCCTTTTTCATTGATGTAATACCGGTTCTTTCCAAGGCCTTTTGAGATATAAAGTGCCGTATCCGCACTTTCGTACAGGCTTTCAAAATCCACGACCCCCATTTCAGCATCCAGCTTTGCCGCCCCAATACTGACGGAAACGCCATAGGTACGGTAACCGTTCAATTTGACCCGGATCGAATCCATCACATGATCCAGCTTTTTCCTCAGTACCGAATCCTCCACATCGCTCGGCAGATAAACCATAAACTCATCGCCTCCGATCCTGCCGACCACATCACTCTTCCGAAATTCCTGCTTTAAAATTTCCGAAAACAGTTTCAAAAGCCTGTCTCCCTCCGGATGTCCCATGGAATCGTTGATTCTCTTGAAGTTATCCAGGTCGCACATCAGGAGTACACCCCCGCCCGCATGATTCTCCGCCAGGATTTTTTCCACCTCCTGCTGGAATCCCTTGCGGTTCATGATGCCGGTCAGGCCGTCTGTAATATTTTTCTTCCGCTCGTCTCTGACATTGCAGGCCAGACGCCGCTTTTCCGTCTCCTCCTCTGTCCGGTCAATAAGAACGCCCACGAGTTCATTTTGAATCTCAAACATATGAACCTCAAGATACTTACCGTTAAACGCAGCAATATTTCCTTTGTCGCATTTCTTCTCCAGTTCATTGATAAGTCCTTTGAATTCCTCAATATGTTCTTTGTAATATTCCACCTCTTCCCGTTTCCATCCCATGACCTTGGCAAAGTTGTCGGAAAAGAAATTTGCCTGAAGACTGTCCAGCAGTTCAAAAGATCCGATGTTCGGTCCGATGGAATTGAAGATCTTGTTCATTCTCTCCGTTTTGTGCACATATCCATTTTTCAGATCGCGGATGGCAGAGACCATAAGCTCGATCTCCTCCGACTGGCAGGCTTCAAATTCCGTATCATAATTCCCCTCCAGCAGCCGGAGCACCTGGTTCTGGATTTTGTCGATATCCGTCAGGAAAAGCTTTTTCATAGACAGACGGATAAAGACCGCGATCACCACATAGGAGATCAGGATACTGGCGGACAGCCGGAAGATGTTGGTTCCGACTTCAACGGAAGAATCCGCCCCCGTATCGATTCCCACAAGAAAAATATCCGGGCTGTACCGGACCATCGCGGCAGTAGCAAAATAATTGCTCAGATGGATCGTTGCCATTTCTCCTTCTTCCAGTTTCTGCAGTTTTTCCAGGATCCTGCCCCACCCTTTTTTATCCATTAACTCCTGGTCAGACATATTATTTTCAGTGATTCCGATAATCTCATGGGTCTTCGCGTCAACGCCCACAAGGATCGTCGTTTGATTCGTCGGTATATTCCGGATCATCTGTCCGATAAAACTCCGGCTGTCTTCCTGCGTGCCTTCCTCATCCTGGCTCGTAGATTCTCTGCTGCTCCCGTAGCATTCCTCCCCGGCGCCGAGAAGCTTTTGGGTATCTGTCAGAATCTCTTCCAGATATCCTCTGTCCTGCGCCCACTGGATATGAATCACTCCGGTGATCGAGACTCCAAGAAGACATGCTGTTACGACCGTAAACAGGATCAGTATTCTCCAATATAATTTTTTCATTCCACACCAAAACCCCTTCCACTGTAACGTCCCGCTGCCGAACGTGTCTGAAAACTGCAGGAATAAAAAAACAGAGATAAACTAATCATTAGAGTATCTCTGTCTTTCCGATGCAAAAAAATTGTATGTAAAAAAAAGATTATACTTTAGCCTTTAGTCTGTGTGCCGAGCATATCACAGCCAACGTCGGTTTGTCAACCTTTTTTGAAAATTCTGAATAATTTAAGAATTTTATCTGGTAGTTTCTGGTCACTACAGCCCGTCGGCAAACATATATCCGCCTTTGCCCCGGTTCTTTACCTGATACAGCGCTCTGTCTGCAGCTTCGTAAAGGCTGCCAAACTCCCGTTCACCGCTGCGCATTACAATGCCGATGCTGACAGAAATTTCCACATCTTCATAATTTTTTCCGTTCTTTTCCAGAAACTGGCGAGCGATCATCTCCGCGCGTTCCACTGCAGTCTCTTTCTTTTTCAGCCCTGGAAAATAGACAAGAAACTCATCGCCGCCCAGCCGCGCACAGATATCATCACTCCGGCTGTTCCGTCGAAGAATATCGGCAAATCCGATCAGTACTTCATCTCCTGCCAGATGCCCATAGGTATCGTTCAGCTTCTTAAAATTGTCAATATCCATCATAAACAGCACGCCGTCTTCTTTTTCCTGAAAAGATTTTTTTATCAGCCGCACTGCCGCCTTCCGGTTGAGAATTCCAGTCAGAGAATCCTGCTCCGCCTCCTTCTGCAGCATCTCCTGACGTTCCATAGACTTTGAAATGTCGATCACGACACCGATGATCGCGCTGCGGCCCTCTTCTGTGACGATCTTTCGTCCTTTGTCATACACCCATTTTTTCTCACCGTTCTTTTTCAGCACACGGTACTGAATTTCATACTCTCCTTTTTCCTGAACATCGTGCAGTACTTTTTGTTCCACCCGTTCCCTGTCCTCCGGAGCGATCGTTTCGATCACCATCTCGCCGGTATTGGCGCGCAGTTCTTCATAAGTATAGCCCAGGTAATCCAGCATTTCATCATTAATAATGTACAGAGGAAAACCCTTTTCCAGATAGGCTCCGATAATGCCTCCGGGAAAGGTATTCGTCATCAGCTTGATCAGCTCTCTATGTGATTCCATGCTGAGCTTTTTGATGACTTCATGTCCATATTTCAGCGGGAAAAATTCCTCTTCGCTCTGCAGCGAAGTCGCTATAGACATATGGAGATTCAGGATCTTCCACTGTCCGTCCTCCCGGCAGCAGGCTGCTGTAAGTCTCGTTTTTAAAGTAAAAAATTCTCCGCTTTTTCCTTCCACACGCGCCGTCACGTTGCAGAATGCGCAGCACACCTCCGAATGCATGGATGTTTCGTGATAATCTTCTATGGTATAAAAAATAGGCGTCGGATTAACAGAAAATTCCTTTTGCAGAAGCTGTTCCAGCTCATGTTTGCTCCCTGCTGTTTCCTGTACTCCGGTACCAATACTGATGATCTCATCGGATACAAATTCCAGCGTTTTTTTCAGATCTCTTTCGCTCATGTAGGCTTTTAAAAACTTTTCCAGAAGTTCTCTGACTCTATATTCCACGACAGGGTACCTCCTTGTTTTGCTGGTTGTATTATATCATTTTCTATCTATTCTTTTCAACTTTAATTCTTTCATTCAGAACTTTTGCATTCATCCAATTTTCAGGTATAAACGTACTCTACAAATAAAAAATGGCGAAATGTCTATCACAACACTTCGCCAAAATTCTGATCTGCTTGAATTTCTTTATGTATCTGTTTCCTCTGCAATTTCTTGTATAGCGTTTACGATAGATTCAATCTTTGAGATATAATCTTCAACAAAGTCTTTGGTAATATCTGTTTGTTCAGCAGAGGCGTGACTTCTATCATTTTGATGAGCTATTTCATTTCTTCGCTGAAATAACATTGCTATAGTTTCTTTTCCGATCCTTATCGATTCTTGCGCATTTCCGCTAGGAAAAGCTTTTTCCATAGCTTTGTTAAATGGTATGCCAATAAGATTTAACTGGTCTCTCATACTTTCACACGATAAAAATACATCCCTGCTAAATCGCTTGTTCAAATATTCAAAAAACCAGTCATTTGATTCCAAAGCAGCTATGGCACTCTCTACTTTTTCCATAGGAATCTGAAAAAACTTATACTTCTCTGTTTTTGGCCATGTCCCTGAAAACATTCTGACTAAACAGTATTTACTTATTTCGTGAATGTAAAAGTCAAGTAATCCCTCCGCCAAAACGACTTGTGATCGCCAAACCATTTTACAAGCACTCTCATTTCCATCAGCGTTTAACTCATCTGCGACAGTAAACTGTGCCTTAACCTCACCCATACTTTCTGTAAAATGTTGTTTAATCTCAGACAGAGAAAACTGGATAGGTGTTAACACAGGATGTGCATCGCGTGTGTTTTCCACACGTGGAGCGAGTGAAATCTCTCTAGATGTCATATCATCACCCCACTTACATATCAGAAGAGATTACATTGGCAAAATTAAGATTTAGCATTGGAATTGCTCCATATTTTCCTGCAATGTAACCTTTTCCAAAGTTCTCGTCTTTGCGAACATTTCTAATCTCTGTAAGCGAAAACAAATCTGTAGAACGATCTGCAGATTTGTTTTCTGTAAACCAAATCTGATCTCGTCTGAACAAATCCAAATTTAATAATCCTGTTTCATGAGTTGTAAAAATCAGCTGTGCAGGTTTACTTCCGCGTGTATTGACAAACTGCTTTACCAATCCAAAAAGAAGCGATTCATGTAAGTTAGATTCAAGTTCATCACAAACCAACACTTTTCCATTAGCTATAATATCGATAAAAGGACACAATATTCCAAAAAGTTTTTTTATTCCTGTGGATTCCTCTGAAATCAAATCCGTTTCAAATCCTTCATACAAAACCTTAGCAGAGATCGCATCTATTTTCTCCTGTAAAAGAATCTTCTTAAATTCGTCCGATAAAAAGGGAGGTAAATGCGAAACATCTAAATCCTCTTTCTTAATATCAACATAGATATCTTTAATTCCAGTGCCAAGTGCGTCCAAAAACTTTAGAACAGTTGCCTTTACTTTTTCGTTAGTGTTAATTTGGTGCAGTGAGTAATTCATCCAATTTTCTTGGTTACCCGAATTGTAAATCACTAACTCGTCATTGAAAAAGCGATATGCGGCAGTTACTTCATCAACAGAACTAAAATTTGCAGCACAGGACAACATTAAGCGATTAGGCTTGAGGACATCTTTACAGCTATTAAAGCGATTGCGAAAGTTACGACCCGCTGAATACTCTTCACCATCACGCTCAAAAATCTTTGTTTGACGACCATTGGGAAAATAATAAAGATATTCCTCTACCACGAGCATATTTCTTAATGAAAACCCGAATGCATATCGAATTCCATCAACTACAAATTGAATCTTATAATTACTTTTTCGTTCGTAGCCTTCCAGTTTATGAGGTACTTGCAGAATTCCTTGTCCAGGTTGATGGTTAATGCTATTTGAAACAAGATTTTTTACAAATGCTATCGCATCGATAAAGTTGCTTTTTCCAGAGCCGTTTGCGCCATAGATAACAGATGATTTCAGAACCTCAACATCTGCTACTTTTTCTATGTTTTCTGCATGAGTTCTGTCTGACCCTGCTATTGCGGAAAAAAGAATTTCATCTCTAATTGATCTGTGATTAGAACAGCTGAACTCCAATAACATTACATACCCTCCTTCCTAAAAAAAGTATATCACACAAGCAACCGTTTATCAATTGAATTTGTGCTTTTTCCGCAAATACTCAAATTAAACGTTCAGTATTGCTCGTGTAGTGTACTTTCTTTATCATTCATATTTCCCTCTTACAGAAAGAAATATACTCTCTATATTTTATTCTCCCCATCTTTTATTTTGCCAATATTTTATCTTTTTTCGATTTTCTTAACCAAATACGCAAGAAAATGATGCTTCCTGTGCCAATCAACACTTTCAAACGCCATTGCCCTCCTCTCCCCGCCTGTGCTAAAATAAATGCACCGGAGGTATACCAATGAAAAAATCTCAAAAAGCCAAACCATCCCATTCCCCTGCCAGACACCGCTTCGCCGCTGCCCTGATCCTCTTTCTGCTCAGCGCCGCGCTGCTTCTGGTCTCCACGCTGGTCCCAGCCGCCGCAGAATGGTATTCCAGCCAGATCTACCAGCCAGCCGCCGCTGCCATCTCAGGGCTGACCGGGCGCGTGCCATTTTCCCTGGCGGAAATCGGGCTCTATCTGCTGATTCTCGGATTTCTGCTTTCTGCGGCGTACACCATCCGCCGGATCATCAAAAAAGGAAACGCCGGTCAGCGGCTGCTCTCCTGGCTGTCCGGAATCCTTCTGGCGGCTTCCCTGCTTGCCTTCTTCTTCATGCTCGGCGGCGGGATCAATTACCACAGGGTCTCCTTTGCGGAAACGGCCGGGATTTCCGCTGAACCATGTACGGCGGAGGACCTCTCCCGGATCTGCTCCTGGCTGACCGAAGAGGTCAACGCCAGAAGTTCCCAGGTCTCCAGAGATGAAAACGGCGTCATGATCCTGTCCCGCCCGGAAGGTCCGGACGCAGCCGCCGCCATGGAATCCCTCGGAGAAACCTTTCCGGATCTGTCCGGCAGCTATCCGATGCCGAAAAAAGTCCTGTGTTCCCAGATCCTTTCACGCCTTGGCCTGACAGGGATCTTTTCCGCTTTCACCATCGAGGCCAACTACAACCGTGATATGACCGCCTACAACATCCCTTTCACCGTCTGCCATGAACTTTCCCACCTGAGGGGATTTATGCAGGAAGAAGAGGCGAATTTCATCGCATTCCTGGCATGCATCCAGTCCGAACAGACAGCCTTTCAGTACAGCGGTTATCTGTCCGCGTGGATCTACTGCATGAACGCACTGTACGATACGGATTACGACACCTGGAGCGCCATAAGAAGCCAGCTGGCGTCTTCCGTCGAAGCAGATCTGACCGCCAACCGGGAGTTCTGGGCGTCCTACGACGGAATACTGGAAGAAATCTCCACCCAGGTCAACGACACCTACCTGAAGATCAACGGGCAGGACAGCGGGGTGCAGAGTTACGACATGATGGTAGAACTGACAGTTGCTTATTTCAAGGATAAAATTTGATCTGTTTCTTTTTGATCCAGTCAGACAGAATAAAAATTTACCCGAAACGGATGACAGGGAGCGGTTGAACGTAAGATACAACCGCTCCCTGCATATCAGGACTTTAGCAAAACTACTTGATATAGCTCAAATTTACACGTTACGCATTCACGTGGCATATACTCGTTTGATACACCTAAGAATTACGACGTTCTTCCTCCTCTTTCGGACGGATAAAATTTTTTTCAAACAAGTCTGGTGTATATGTATGTGTTTCATTGAACAAATACTTTTCAAATTTCTCTATCCCAAACAATTTTTCTTCCTGCTTGGCCAACTGCGTAATGTACTCATAAGTTGCATCCCGGTTTACGGATGGCTGAATCCTTTCTGTTTTTTCTCCATTATACACCAAAATATATTTTACATGATTTCTGATAAAATCAAAACTTGGAAAAATACCCCATTCCAGCAACATAATCAAGCTGTCATACAACTTTCTATAGATTTCATGCGTTTTGATCGTTCCATTTTTAAATTCAACAAAAAACCATTTGCCATCAACATCTTTATATAATGCATCATTAGATTTTGGAACACTGCTCCAGCCTCTTCCTCGGGCAAACTCATTTGGTATTTTATCAAAATTTACAACCTCGATACCACTTTCGCACATTGGAATGTTTTTTGTAGTATCCATAGAAGCACGTTTCAAGGTACAGATATGTGGTTTTAGTTTTTCAGGAAGGCTTTCCATTACTTCTTCTGTCATTTACACATTACCCCTTATTGGTTGTTCAACTCGTATCTTAACGTATTCAACATTTGAATTGGCGAAGCCATTTTTTGATAAATCAGATCGATTTTTCTGGTGACGTCATCCATTTTTACTGTATTTCCGACATTGGATGATAAATAGTAATGAACCTTACTGTCAATTTCATATTTGCATGAAAACAAATTAATTGCATCAACAAAATACGGGCTGTGGGTAGTCACTACCACCGAAAGATCAAACTGTTTCTGCAGCAATACAATCAGCTCCGCATAGGCAATCTGCCATTGCGGATGCAAATGAATTTCAGGCTCATCCAAGATAACAACATCTTTCTCTCTTATACATCCTTTTTCAATCAACATCTTTAATATCACAAAGGATTTCATTCCGGTGGAAAGATTGTAAAATGAAATTGGTTCATTAAATTGATGACCCTTTAAATAAAAATCATCTCCGTTTCGACCGGTTATAATTTCTCCGTCTACAACATTTTCCAGTGTTCGAAAGATATCGTTTAACTTTTCTTTTGCACGCACGGTCTCAATCACGCCGTCCATGCCATATTCTTTACGATCATTTGTCAGCATGTTTTTCAGCAGCTGATTCATGGGATTCAAATCATTGTATTTTGACAATTCATCGATAAGAAACGGATTGTCGATATAAATAGCCTGATGAGAAATACCAATTTCATCTGTAAATTCCGCACACTGATTTTCACGAAAAAGAACCTGATTTCTTTTTCCGCGGATTTCCAAACTCAATACCGTATCCTCATCACAACCCTGCGTGAGAGAATTAATCTGTCCATGAAAAACATCATCAAAATATCGGGAAATAGTTTCTCGGGCAATAACTTCTTCCGGAATGAATAAAATCTCTATTGTATTCAATGAAAGTTCATCAATCAGATCTTTCCAATCTTCAGGTTCTTCTGGACGATGTACATTCTCCAAACCTTCAATTGCACGCTCTATACTATCACGAATATATTCTTCAGAAAAAGACATTCTCTTCAACTTATGTCGTAAATTCAAAGTTATTCTGCGTGCCGTATTCCTGGCATTAACAAATACTTTCGATTTAGAAAATCCTGCATCAGTCAAGTGTTTTTGTAAAATAATTCTGTTTGTATTTTCGATCTCATTAAAACGTTCGTTCCAAATTCTTTCTTCAATATCAGACCATGCATTAAACAACGTAAACAAGATTTTTCCGATTGTACTTTTGCCCGTATTATTCTCACCAGCTATTACAGTGATACCATCAATAATAATATTGGCCTCGTTGATTTTTGCAAAATTTTTTATATTTAATTTCATACAGTATCCCTTTCCATTTCACGCACTGACAAAAATCAATTCTTCCAGCCCATACAGAAAATACGCAGGTATTTCTGCAGCGTCATAACTGATAACAGTTCAGCTGACTGAGCTATTACTGCGACTATTTTTATTCTATCCCATTTTATTAACAATTACAATCGAAAGATCAAACTCTACTCCGCTTCCTCCATTTTCCCCTTCCGCCTCTTCTCATACCGCCTCTCAAACATCGAAGCCAGGATCTGCAGTACCACCGCCGCCGCGATCACGCCCCCGGCGATGACCTTGCCTTCCGGTCCGGTGAGTATCTGGGCAATCTCTCCGATCTCCGGATAAGATTTCACAACCTTTCCGATAAAATTCTCATAGGACGCCGGGTTCATATCCTCGGTCTGGTTGGCGTCTCCCTTGGTGATAAATTCACCCATGAGGACCCGGTTCTCCACGACACGGTGGGTGATAATGCTGGCGGAATCTTTCGCCCCGTAAAAGGCGATCACATCGTCCGCCTCCACATCCTCCGGCTCCATCTCCTGGATATACACCAGACTTCCGGTGGGAATCGCGGGCTCCATACTTCCGCTGATGACCGTATAAATATGATACCCGAACAGTCTCGGCACCGTCAGCGGCAGGCACACCAGCACCAGCGCCACAAGCATCACGGTTCCGAAAATATTGCAGAACAATGCCGCGGAACTTCTCCGCTTCCCTTCCTTATTTTTCTTTCTGTCTGGCTTCCCCGTCATCTGACTCTTATCTCCTTATCCACCCTGTATTCTCTGTCAATCCTGTACAGCTGCTATTCCGATCCGACACACTGCCCGGTTCTCATTTACGCCAATAGATTCACTCCACTGCCGCAAGCGATGTGCCGTATATCAAAAAATGCCGGGAACCAAAGCGTGTGGAACGTATCCGTCCATTCTCACGCTTCCGCCCCCGGCGTCCTGTTATTTATTGTATCATTTCATACGCTTTCTTACAAGTACAATGATCACACCGAGCGCTGCCACTGCCAGCACACCGATTGCAACTCCTGCAACCATCGGAAGACCTTTTTTCACTTCTTCCTCATCGATGTTGATATTGCTCTGCGGAACTTCTTCCTCATCCAGATCGGTCAGATCCTGATTGTCCTGCGGAACTTCCTCATCCTGAATATCGGTAGTTCCCTCATCCGCTGCCGCGTCGGTTTCACCCGCTGCGGTTCCATCCGTACCTGCGGTACCGGTTTCATCGGTTCCGGCTGCCCCGGTGCCTTCTCCGGCAGCTCCGGTACCTTCACCGGCGGTTCCAGCCGCTCCGGCACCCTCGCCCGCGGTTCCGGCTGTGCCTGTTCCGGTACCTGCCGTTCCCGTTCCTGCGGTTCCAGTTCCCGCTGCGGTGCCCTCGTCTGTGGTTCCCGGCACGGTCTCCGTTACGGTCGTTGTATTTGTGATCGTGTCACCCGGCTCTGTGATCACCTCTGTAGGTACCGGTGTGTACACGAAAGTAAACACGTTTTCCGCCTCGTTTTCGGACAATGTTCTGGTCAGCGCCAGTGTCTGTGGATTATAGTCCTCGATGTACAGGTATGCAACCACCGGCTTGTCGCCTACATTTCCGTAATAGGTACGGCTCGGCGCCAGCTCATTGCCCTGGGCATCCTGATAATTTACCGTATAGCCTGTCTGGTTTCCGCGGATTCCGTACGCCAGCACATACTCTGCGTCGCCGTCCACACGGAACGCGGAAGTCTGTACCGTATCGTTGTCGCGTCCGCTCTGGCGGATTCCCCTGAGATAATACTTGCTGTCGTCCGCCATCTGCACAGCGCCCGCCTGAACATCAAAAGACACGATATCTCCCTGTTTCAGTCCGCTGACTGTGATCTCATCTCCGTTTTCTTCCACCGCATACTGAGAACCGCTGGAATGATTGTCTACGGAAAGTCCTTCCGTTCCGTTGAAAGTCCCCTGGTTTCCGCTGTAAAAAGTAACCTGATAGGTGTATTCCTCCGCCAGTGTGTTTACCGGAAAAAGTCCCAGAACCAGGCAGAGCGTCATCAGAGATGTGAAAACTACTCTCCAGCCTTTTACGATCTTTTTCATGATCTCAAGTCTCCTTTCCGGTCATCGCGGCGTTTCTTCATGGATACCACCGCCAGAATCAACAGGACAATTCCGCTCGCCAGAGCCGCGGCACAAAGTCCAAGCATCTGTGTCGGATCTCCGGTCTTCGGAGCTGTGGTGACAACCTTTTTGACCACCCGGTTGATCACGTTGTCTTCACCTTTTTCCACCACCGTGTTGGCTTCCACTTCCTCCACGGCGAAATTCATCTGCAGCCGTGCCAGCGTGTCCTGATAATCATTTCCCTGTGTCTCGCCGTCCAGCTGAACCCTCAGATGAACGCTGCCCGCTTCCCGGCTGTCCAGACGTCCCAGGTAGAAGTAATCCTCCAGAGAACCGGTCGCCTGATGGAGGCCTTCTCCTCCTGCGCTGGATTCTCCTCCGACGGTCTCGCTGCTGAACAGCACCGTCTCCTCTCCGTCCGGGTCCACATAAGTCAGTTCATAGGCATATGCGCCGCCCTCCGCCACGCTCTGGGTATCTTCCAGAGACTGCAGCACCTCGTTGGTCATATACCAGTCGGTCTCACTGCCGCTGGAGTTTCCGACGCCCACCTGAAGCTCGATGGTGTCGCCCGGCTGGATCCGGTAAATCTCCTCGGTCATTTCGGAAGACTGGAAATTGCTCTCCATGCCCTCCCCGTTAAATGTTACATTCCAGGATTTTTCACCCTGAAAATCCTCTGCAAATACTGTGGTACTCATGCCCACGGTCATGGCTGCGGCCATGACAAGGCACATGATTTTCCTTTTCATACTCCGCACCCTCCTATCGTAAGCTTATGGTACCGTCGTCCGCCACGTCTACATCCACGCCCCAGGCGCTCTTGATCGCGTCCTGCGCATTGTGGGTCTGCACCGCGTTGACTTCCGCTTCCAGTTCAAAGGTATAACCGTCATAAGCATAAGTAAATGTAATGGTCTTGTATCCGTTTTCATCGGTGGCAACTTCTTCCGTCACCTTATCCGCAACCGCCGGATCGATCCGCACCGTATCGGACAGCGCCGGGGTCGTATCTCCCGCCGGAAGGATATTCGTGTAATACAGGATCGTCCGCTCCGCTGTGGAAGCATCCTCATCGATGATCCAGCCGTTATCGGTCAGCAGATTCAGGTCGATCAGCTCCGGAGAAAGGTTCGGATCTGTGTTGCCCTCGCTGTCCGTCCAGCTCTTATTGAGGATCACCCGCACATAACTGTCAATGGAGCCGCTGTTGGAAACCGCAAGGGCTTCGTCATATTCCTTACCCGGAACGATGGTTTCCTCCTGCAGATCCGCCAGAAGCATTCCGATGGTCTCGTTCCATTCGCCGTTGGAATCGTAATCCCTGCGGCTGACGGTCTCGCCGTTTTCCAGAAGGCTGACGCCGATATTGGAAACCGTAACCTCCGCCCCATAATTTTCACTGTAATACGTAAGCGCCGCCCGGGTACTTCCCACGGTACTTCCGATCAGCAGAACCGCGGAAGCCGAAAGGAGAACGGCTGTCGTTACACGGAAGGGAAATTTTTTCTTCTTCATCACTCTTCACCCTCCTCTGCATATACTGTCTGATCAGAATCCGCGATCCGGTTCCAGTCCGCATACGGATTGCCTTCTTCATCGTAAAGCACCGGCGTACATTCCTGTACGACAATGACATTAAAGCTCTCTTCGCTGTCCATCGGATCGATGCCGACCCGCAGCTCCTGCGACGCGCCGCCTGCCGGAACGATATCACTGTAATAGTAATAATCATCCGCGCCCGGCGTCCATCTGCCCTCGTCATCGGCGTAAGTCAGACCGTCCTGATACTTATCGCCCGCGAATACCTTCACACGGACGAAGCAGTCGATATCGCCGGTATTCTGAACCGTGATATGTTTCGTCCAGTTGCTGACCTCTTCCTCCGGAACCGTCACCGCATTGTCAAGGCTCAGGCTCACTCCGCCGGAAGCTGTGGCATAGGTGGTGAAGTACGCCATCGCTGTCCCCACGCTCAGGCCGGCGGTAAGCGTAAGGGCTGCTGCTGCCAGGCAAAGATTTTTCTTTTTCACATTTTTCATCATTCCTGTCTTCCTCCCTTACTCCTGTGGTGCGGAACTGTCTGCCTGCTGCTGCCAGTCCCAGACTCCGTCGGTGTATTCAAAATGGTTTACCACACTTGCGCTGCCGTTCATGCCGCCGTTGTACTCGTTGGTAAAGGAAACGGCTGCCGGAACTTCTTCCGATCCGTCCGCCACGATCACGGCTGTCTGTGTTCCGCCGGAAACCGCGTCATAATTGGAACCTCCGTAGATCTCGGTCACCGTCACAACGGTTCCCGCCGGGATGTCGGTGAGTTCCACGCTTTTCGTTCCGGTGCTGTCAAAATTCAGGGATACCACATCGCTGAGCACCTGCTCATGATCCCGGATACCCTCCACCTGGAAGACAAAGGCTGCATTTCCAAGGGTGGCATTGTAGGACGTCAGGGTCTTCTGGATCGTCAGGGATCCGAGCCGCGGCGTCTGCTCCGGTTTCAGTCCGGTGGTCACATCGTAAACCCAGGTATCGTCTCCTGTGGAATAGTAGTAATTGTTTGGCAGAGAGATCAGATACGGAGTAAAGTCATAAGTATATGCCGCAGTCTGTACGGTTTCCGCCTCCACCAGATACATACCGGTGGAAAGATCTCCCACAGAACCGTCCGGCTGCCCTTCTTCATTGGGAGCGATCTCCAGAACCGCTGTGGGCTCCGCGCCAAGTTCATTCTTCAGGGAAACCGCTTCCTGAGAGAACGCCTCCCACTGCTCCGCCGTAGTGCTGTCGCTGACAGAGCCAAGATCCAGCTCTTCATATCCGGCGAGGGAAGTATATTCCCCGGTGACCTCCACATCCGCCACCTTATACAGATTGACCGGGATCGCGATCTCATTGAGCTCCTGATACTGTCCGTCCAGTTCAAAGGACAGTGAGCAGCTTCGATCCGGCTCCACTCCGGGCGCTCCGTATACACTGGAAATTCCCGCCGCTGAAACCACCAGCAGGCATGCCAGCGCCGCCGCGCCTCTCTTTTTTATTTTTCCTGTCATTTTCACTTCTTACCCTCCTTTGAAATCTGGTAACTCGCAGCCGCTCAGAAAACTGAACCGTTACGGTAACTTCACAGTTACGAACTCTGATCCGTCCGGTCTCCGCCGCCCTTTTTCCGGCTTCTTCCGAACAGGAACTTCATGATCAGTATCACAAGCAATGTGACTGACAATCCCAAAATCAGATATAACATGTAATAATTCTGTACCGCCCGCAGCATCGTATCCACCGGGGTACTCTCCACTTCTTCCTCACCGGTGTACGGCACCCGCGTTCCGCGGACCAGAAGTCTGTGGGAATTGACACCGTAGGGCGTACAGGTGAACAATGTCACATGATCCTCGCCCGGCACTACCTGCAGCGCCTCTTCCAGTGTCTCCATATCGTCCTTGTCTACCATATCCAGGATCTGATCCACCTGGTAGGCAAGGGTTTCATCCAGTACATGGATGTAAAACATATCGCCCTTGTTGAGCTGGTCGATATCGGTAAAAAGTCTTGCGCTCGGCAGCCCTCGATGCGCCGCCAGGACGCTGTGGGTGTTGTCCCCGCCGATGGGAAGACCGGTTCCATCCAGATGACCAGCACCCGTCTGGAGCACCTCGTCGGAAGTTCCATGGTAAATGGAAATCCGGACGTTGATCTTCGGGATCGAGAGATAACCCATCACTCCATCCCCGCCGATATTCAATACCTTCCAGTATTCCGTGTTCTCCAATTCTTCCTGGTCGGAGGCGAAGACATCGCCGTATATATTATTCTGTGTCAATGTGCTGTTAAACTGCCGTGCGGCCTCCCATTCCTGTGTGAAATCCTCCGGCGTCATCTCTTCCACCGCCGATTCATAGCTGCTGATCAGCCTGCTCTGGCGGTAGGTGTTCCACTGGTCAGAGATCGTCGGATACGCCAGGATGCCAAAACCCACAAGGAACAAAAGTCCGAACAGGATGCCTGAAATCTTTCTCTTCATGTCTGCTCCTTTATGTCTCGATGTCATGGTTCTGTGCTTCATTATCCTTAACCTGAGAAGCTTTCCTGCGCTTTCTGTCCATCAGATACAGAAAAGCGACAAATCCTGCGGTCACTGCCAGTCCCACGAGTACCCAGAGAAGATAATTCGTATGGAGGCTGACGCCCGCCAGCGGAATCTGGTTTTCGTCCTCGATGACTTCCGGTTCATAAGGAACCCGGTGTCCGCGCACCAGAAGGCGGTGGCTGTTGACTCCGTAAGGGGTACAGGTGAGCAGTGTCACCAGATCCTGCCCCTCCTGAACCGCAAGGCTCTCTGTCTCATCCGGCTCAACCACGAGAATCTGGTCAACCTCGTAGCAGAGGACATCATCCAGTATGTAGAGAAGGAAGTGATCTCCTTCTTCGAGTTTGTCAAGATCCGTAAACAGGGATGCGCTTGGCAGTCCCCGGTGTGCGGAAATTACCGCGTGGGTGTTTTCACCGCCAACCGGAAGAGAACTTCCCTCCAGATGGCCTGCTGCCTGTTCCAGGACTTCCTCGTCTGTGGTGTGATAGATCGGGATCTTGATATTGATCTTCGGTACTTCCACATATCCCATCATGCCGTCTCCCAGAAGATTCAGGCAGGACATGTATGCCTGGTGGTTTTCGGAGTCCTCATCGGAAGCTGCCGCTACCGCGAAAGAGTCGGGAAGGATGCTGGGAAGAAGTGCCTCGTTGAAGGCGTTGGCTTTTTCCCACTCGGCGGTGTAATCGATCTCACCGGAGGTCTCCTGTTCCGACACTGCTTCGTCGTAGTTGGAAATCAGTCTGGACTGCCTGTAATTGTTCCATTCATTGGCAACCAGCGGATACAGCAGCAAGGACAAACCGGTTAAAAAAAACAGGGCTACGATTATGGTTGTAAGGATCTTTTTTTTCATCCGGTCTCTCCTTGTTGTTGTATTTTTTAAAACGGGGCGGGCGAACCGCCCCGTTTTTTGGGTTTGTTTGTTGCTTGTTTGTTTATGGTTTCGTGTTTCCCGGCTGTCGGGAATTTTCCGCTGCCATCAGAAACTTTTTGATTAGTTCTGCTCTTTTTTGCGTGTTGCAAAGTACAAACCAGCTGCAACAACCATGATTGTACATCCACCTACAGTGAACAATGTGGTTCCAATACCACCTGTGGACGGAAGCGGCAGAGATGAAAGTTTGGTATCGTGCATATCTGCTGTATTTGTTTTGTTATCAGCGGTTCCTTCCCATCCATTAACTGGTGCATCCTTTTCATTGATACTGTAGCCTTCTGGTGCTTTTACCTCTTTGAACATATAGTTGTAAGTTGAATCATCGTCCAGACCTCTTACTACGGCTTCACCGTCAGTATCTGTCACAATGTGGGTAGCGCCATCTGGGACGACTCCTTCTGTTGTCTCTTTAAACCAGTTACCTGTAAAAATATACTCGTGTGCATCATCAGCAAACTCGTCAGCCTCTTTAAATTCAGCATAATATTTCTCGCCATTCTTCTCGTAGTACAAAACAAATTCTGCACCTGCAAGCTTTACATTTTCATCGGCTTCACCAAACTTTGTCATGGTAATTTTTCCAGTGTACAACGTATCGCTGTCTGTTACTTTATCAAACGTGTTACTACCATCGCCTGGCTTTACTGTATTATTTACAATCTCACTTTTTACTATCGCCTGATACGTAAGAGTTAATTTTTTATTAGCATTTCCACGATCTTTTGCAATCTCACTTAAGTCAATGGTAAACGTCTCATACTCTCCTGTTGCATCGGTACCTGAAGTAACCTGTACCGGTATAGTTTTATCTGGCTCATCCACTCCTGGTGTTTTCTCACCCAAATATACGTTTACTGACAACACTCTATTCATTTCTTCCCCAGTAGTATCATACTGCGCTCCTCTAAGCTTATCAGTGATGTTATAAACAACATTATCTTCATCATCGCTAAAATATGGAACAAAAGTATTAACTGTATACGTTACAGTATCATTAATTGCAACTACATCATCATTTTCCGAACTGTCTTTGTCAATCGTCAAAGTTGTTTTCTTAGCATTTACCTCTACCGGGTTTAAAGCCTCTGGAACTCCATCTTCATCATATGCAAAAGACACATATGCTGCCATATCGCCATAGATATATTCCTCCGTATTTGTTGTTGTGGCTTTAATCGCATATACACCAGCCGCACTAACATTAATAAGATCATGCGCTCCATCAACCTCAAATGTCGTACCTCTAGATGCATATGTGCTATCATTCAAATTTTCCAATGCATCTTTAATTTGATCCGCATTCGCCATTTCATCAATATCATCAGGAATTACATCCGGTTTTACTTCGCCACCTAACTTATACCAAATTAATTTCCAGATAATATCCTGTGCTTCTGCATCAGTGACTTCTGAGTCACCCATACTATCGTTGATCGCACCAAAAGCTTTTCCATATGCATTTTTTGCATCATCGCTTGAAAATGTCCATCCAGTTTCAGTTTCAGTACTTGGTTCAATAACCTGAACTGCCGTAATCGTTGCAGCATCATCCAAATTATTTACTGTAATTGTTGTTCCCTCAACAGCCGCAAACGCCGTAACAGATGTTCCCATAATCATTGCTGATGCCATTAACATAGCTAAAACTTTTTTTGCCTTCATACTTGTTCTCTCCTTTTCTTTTTCGGGTTCCCCCATTTTTTTATTCAAGCCATTACATGCTGTCGTTTTTGTTTTTTGGCGGTGCAGGGACCGCTAAAAAATTTCATCTTTTAACTTTCCTGCACCTCCTTGCGTTTCATTTTATATAGGATCAGCGTTCCTGCCATAAGAAGCAAGGTTCCGCCCATCGTATATCCAAAGATTCCGGAGCTGCCGGCGGATGGTAACATATAGATCTTATCATTAGTAACTTCCACTCTTGCACCTGTTTGCGCATCTGTTGATACAGAAATAGGTGCTTGCGTTTCATTATCTATTGCAGATTTAAGAAGCCCATTCTCAAATGTTAACGTCCACCCTGCTTCATGTAATACATAACCAGATGATGCTTGCGTCTCAACCAGCTGATAATCACCAGTAAGATTATTCAACGAACTATTTGGTTCCCATATTATTTCACCGTCAGAACCAGATTGACCGGTTGCAATAGGTGTTCCATTTTGTTTTAATTCAAATCTAGCACCTTCCAGATTTACTGTTTCCTCGCCTGCCAATGATTTACTCGTTTTAATCACATGCCAATTTAATCGGTTGGTAATTGTAAATGTCACACCATCCTCGGACTTCACAACACTGGAATTGTAATCATACCCTTCTTCAAGTGCAAGTTCCTTAACTTCATAATCTCCTGTAATAGGAAGGTTTTCAATTACTTTTGTCCATGTTGTTCCATTCTCACCTATATCTTCTGCAGAAAGGGTATAATTATCATAAAGCGCTCCATTTCGATATAGTGCAAAACCAATGGATCCCGGTCTATTCGTGACATCATTATCTATCCATGCTTTTTGTACAGTGATAGATTTTGTCTTTATCTGATTTGTAAACGATACATACACTGCGCGATCCGTTACGGATATACTATCATCTACCTTGTCATAGCTACTAGCAATGCCATTAAGATCTTCTTGCGCGGAATACTCTTGATCCTTACGTTTTAAAATATTTACGTTCTTTGTCCAGTTGTTTTCTTCGGATAAAGTGAACTTAAGAACATGCCCTCCTTCCGTGACTGTAACACCAAGGGATTCCGGTCTTTCACCTTGAATATCATTATGATCGTCCCATATTTTGGTAACTGTCAGCGGAATCGTCTGAAGCACATTCGCAATATAAAAATTTTCATCCGCACAATTTGGATCATATACATTATTAATCCTTACTGTGGTTGTATCACCTTCCGTACTATAAGTAATATTGCTGGTATAATTATCTGGAATCTGCTCTTCTCTCACTGCATAGGTATAGTTCTTTCCTTCTGCCCAGTCTTGCTTATCCAAATCCTCCCATGTATGTGTCCAATGGTTCTCTTCATTTAAAACAACTGTCTGATATAACTGCTCTGCATCTCCATTGTTTTCGCTATAATACAAGCTTACTTTTACATCTGATTTCGGTCCGTTTCCACTCCATTCTTTCACAACGTTAATGTTCGTTGTTTCTATTTTGGAGTAACTGTTTGTTACCGTTACACTAGTTCCATCTGACGAAATCTCATAAGACGGTGTATAATCCTGAAGTGAGCGTTCTGTAACATTTTGAATTTTCTTTGTAGCCGGAACATTATTTTTTGTCACCGTCCAATCAGTCTTTCCTGTTAATTTAATCACGTCTGTTGTTCCGTCTGTATACAGCACATCCAAAACAACTTCTTCTGGACTCTCAACATTCTCAGGTTTGTTCCACTCTTTTATAAAAGTAAGATTATGAGTGGTAACTTGAACAACCGGTCTCGGATATTTCGCTGTAAGATTTTTATTTTCTGTTCCCTTAATAGAATAAGTCAGTTTTGTTTCATCATCATTATTGGAATAAAATCCTTCCTGATTTGCACTGGTACTTCCTGTATTAGGATCACCTTGATCAGGATACTCTCCATTATTTTCACTGAGATAATCTATTGCAGCCTGTGACGGCTTTATCCTAAAACTGATCGTATAGGTTGCTCCGTCCTCCAGTTCTTCATTAAAATGAACAGTAACAGAATTTACTTTTTTCTCTATTGAATATTGAGAATCATCAAGCCTTACACCATTCTTCGTTACAATAACCGTCGGATCCGTGCCTTCAGAGAATTCTACATATGCACTCAATGTATCCGTAATAGAAACATCTTCATAAGTGGGAATAATCTTATTCAGGATGCTTTCTAATGCACTCTGTAAAGCTATTCCACTTACTAACTCCGCACCCGTGCCTTGAGCAAATTCTCGCATCCCTTCAGCAGTACCCGCGTTCAGATATACCGAATACTTCTGTGCCTGATTTAATGCTTCTGAAGCAGTAACCGCAGCAATAGCTTCCTCATAGTACGCATTGGCTGTGCGGTTTCCATAGCCATACTCCCTTCCTCTTTCATTAATGGAATAGGTTGGTTCTCCGTCCGAAAGGAAGATCATAACTTTTTCATTCCCGCTGTTAGCCCTTGTCTCAAGCATATCCGCAGCTTTCATCATAGCATATGTCCAGTTTGTACCACCTGTGGCTCTCAAACTGTTAATCCCTCGTTTTAAACTGCTACTGCTACTTTTTCCATACCAGGAACTTGTTTTAGTTTCACTTTTTCCTGCAAAAGACACATATGCAACAGAGTTTACATTGTCTTCACCTGATAGGATTTGATCAATAATGCCATTCTCGTCGGTCAACAGGTTCTTCACATTCCATAACAAACTGTCATCTGCCATACTACCTGAAGTGTCAATTACAAACAGAACATCAACACCTTCTGCCTCACCTTTTTTCCCAGTTACATCCAAACTTAAAGTATAATCATCAGTTGCCTCATTATATGTGATGTACTTTCTATGATTAGGTTCACCAAGATTCGTTTTATCCTGAGAATCTGAGCTGGCTAAACTGTTTGCGTTCGCTTTAGATACCCCATCTTTAGGCTTTGTTATGGCTTCTCCATCACCTGTAATTGTTACATTATTAAAGTCATGATACTGGTAGTCTTTTCCATTACCATTTTGAAGGGTTCCTGCTTCATATACATAATCACTGTTGATGGTTCCCTCACTTACCGTATACTGAATCTTAATTTTAGCTTTCGTACCATCTGTGCGACTAATCTCGTAATACACCGGTACTTTCCAAGAAGTCGACCAACTTTCTCCTGTAAGAGTTTGTGTTGTTTCTACTCCCAATTCCTGTTCTGTCAACTCTCTGACAACAGTATTTCCATTTTCTTCGTAGCTGATAGATCCATGCAAAGTTACGTCAAGACTCTGCGGCCTTGTACCAAAAGCGTTGCCTTTATCATCCCAAACCTTTGTGAAATTTACATTTTTATAATTGGTGCTTTCATAAGTATTAGTATATTCTACAATAGCCTGTGTTTCACTTTGCAAAGTAAGTTCTGCTGTTACTCCTTCTTTCGCCTCAGAAGTCTGGCCATCTATCGTAACTTTGGAACTAGAAGTTCGATTATATCTTTCAAGATCTGCTCCTTCTTCTGTAATAGTTACTTCATAAGTGCCATTAATAGGCTTATTGACAATTTTATCATAAGTCAATGTATTTCCATCCGCCGATTCTGTCATTTCGCTACCAGAAATTTCAGACACTCCAAACAAGTTTATAAGTTCTTCTTCTTCCAACTCCTTTCCATTTTTTGTTGCAGAAATTTTAAATTTAAGGTTACTCTTTAATTCCTGTAAATCTTTATTTGCCAAACCACTAATTTCTTTTTTAATCAAAAGAGTAAATTCATCTGGTTCTCCCTCCGGAAGCCCCTGGGAAAATCCAACGCGATCAAGGAAATTTCCTATAGTTTTATCTCCTGTCTCCGTTCCTCCTGCGACAAAGAAAAACCTAGTCAGGCTCGATGTCGGAGTATAGCCTTCAAATTCAAAAATCTCATGCCAACTTTGGTCATCGCTGGTAACTCTAACAACTAAAATACCATTCTGCTTATATACCACAGCATCGCTAATTTGATTTCCATTATCATCCGGATCAATATTAGAATTTAATCCCCTAAGGTACTCTTCAAGGTTCTCCTGAGTGGTTAGGTCATTTTCTAGCGCAATAGAAGTAGGCATAATAACCAGATACATCGTATCAAGTTCTGACTCCCAGTTTTTCTCATTTCCACGCGCCCTATGAGATAACCAATAGTTCAAAGGTGTTCCCTTAACTGTAAGTACATCCTGATAAAGTGCACCTGCCGCTTGACAATTTAGTTCAGCAAATTGTTCTCCATAAGGTGTTGCATCATTCCAATTTTGATACCAACTATATGCTGTATCTCCACCCTGACGTCCTTCATGTACAATTTCTATAGCAACATTTTTGGGGTAATAACCATTCCAAACTTCTGCTGTAGACTGCCATACTCCATTTGCATTTGTATATTCTTCATTCCCATACTGCAAATTGCTACCTTTATAAACTACTGGTATTTCAAAACTTCCATTTTGAAGTTCATCATAATATGGCACCTGTATCGGATTTGATGTCACTTTTGTTCCATCCGAAAGTGTCGCTTCAACCTTATACCATTTACGTGCACCTTTATCATAAGCTGGATAAAGTGAACTTCCATCTTCAGAAATTATAGAATCTCCATTTTCAAAATTTAAATTTTTAACCTCATCATATGTGCCATCTTTCGTTTCACTTTTTAACCATCGATAGTCTGTAACTGTCTCATTATCTTCCGTTGGTGTATATACAGCTTGTAAGTCGCCCTCGTTGATAATATTATTGAAAACTTGTAGGCCACTTGTCTTCTGATATACAAAATAAATATCTCTTTCTTTGCTACCCCACCTCTCAGTTGAAAGCCATTCCTCATCATTGTCATTCTTAATGTAATAATATGTGGTACCCCACGACTCAGCAGAGTATTTCTCTAAGTATGTAATTTCACTTTCACTATTTTTATCATCCGCTACAGTTCTTAAATGTGTATATCCTGGAATATTGATTTGATAATCTGAAGTTGTTAAATCAATTTTTCTACTACCAGATTTTAAACTTTTCTCCCATGGATCTTTATAATCTGGTATTTCCTCATCCTGAATATCTACGATACTACCATCCGCACTTTGATAAACATAATGTGCTGTAATAGTAAATTGATAATATCTACTATAGGACCACGTAATCGTAAATACCGAAAAACTCTCCGTCCGAACCTCAGCTTTCTCAACCTTATTCTCCTCCGTCGTCGCCAGCACATCCACTTTCTCATCCTGTGCCATATCAACGACTTCCTTCACTTCCCCCTTCTCATCCTCTTCCAGGTGAAGCACGGTCACTTCTGCGTTGGCTGCGTCTTCCTCGGAAACCGTTTCCGGGATTGCTGCCTCCTTGTAGTCGATGGAGACTTTGACTTCACCGCCCGGCTCCGTCTCATTTCCATCCTCGTCCACGAAGGTGATATCGTAAGCCAAGAATCCAGCGATGTCGTACGCATCTTCCTCTGCCTTCTCCTGAAGCTTCTGTTCTACCTCTTTGTACTGGTCTTCGGTATTCTTGTCTTCCGCAATGATCGGAACCACTTTCAGTTCTGCGTTGGCGGGAATGATTCCTTCCTCCGCTGCGCTGACAGTTACAGTTACCTGATCATCGTCGTAAGTCAAAACCTGTACCGGCTCGTATACCACATAGCATCCATAAATCGTGGAAGTTCTCCCTTCCATCTGGATCTTATCGGAAATTCCGTCCTCCTTCAGTGTGATCTCCGACAGATCGTAATCGTCAATGTTCTCCGTGCTCTGTCCGGAATTCTGAAGGTTTTCGATCATCTCGCTCTTCTGCGTGATCTCCACCAGCTGATCCTTGTCTCCATCCACCTGCGGATCTTCCGGATCCAGCCAGAAGACGTTGGCTCTCTTCACATCTTTCACGGAGAGTTCGTTTCCTTCAAAGGTGATCGTGATCGGTTTCTGTGGTTCTGTCGCCGTTCCGTTTACCTTGAACTGGATATCATAAAATATGTAATCCCCAAGCATATGGTTTTCCGGAAGAAGTTCTTCCATCATTTCTTTCACATGCTCTGCAGACGCTGTGTCCGGAGTCTGAACTTCCATCGTGATCTCCGATGCATCTGCCGCAAACGTTCCTTCCGCAATCTGTGCCTTTACGGTGGAAGTAACGTTTCCGTCGGAATCCTTGAATTCCTGTTTCAGTTCCACCGCCTCATTGGATTTCACCGGTGCCTCGGTCGGCGTCGGTGTCGCTGTCGGCTGTGCAGTATCGGAAGTTCCGTCCTCCGGTCCCTGAGTCGGGGTCGGGGTTGCTTCCGGGGTATTCGTCGGTTCCGGAGTCGTTGTCGCTTCCGGGGTGTCCGTCAGCTCTGGAGTCGTCGTTATTTCCGGAGCACCCGTCGGCTCCGGGGTCGTGGTTACTTCCGGAGTATCGGTTGGCGTCGGAGTCGCTTCCACAGAAGTCGGAGCAGCCGATTCGTCCGTTGGTGCCGGGGTCGATTCCGATACAGCCAGTGTTTGCGGGGTCGTCTCCGTAACCTGAGTATCCGTCTCTGTCTGTGATGTCGTTCCTTCCGTGCCCGCCGCTTCCACCGCCGGTGTGCCGCTTTCGCTTGACGCAAAGATAAAGCTGCTGTTGCTCAACACAATCACCATGCAAAGCACGATCGCCAACATTCTCCTTTTCATTTTACTTTTCATGGCTTCCTCCTTCTGCTTCGTCCAAAGCACTTTCTATCAGTTTAATCAATTCCAGAGCACTTCGGAATTGCTGCTTCTCATTTTTATCCACCCAGGAAATGGTTCCCTGCCAGGTGGCGTTCTGCCGGTCGTAAATATTCAGCAGGAACGTTCCACGTCTTCTTCTAATGGAATCCCTCACAATCCTTCGTGCCTCCTTCATTTGTATCCTCATGATAGATATAGTTTATAAAATCAGGCGTTACAAAAAGCATTACAACTATTAACATAATTTTGGTTTTTAAATATTTTTTTCATTTTTGTAATGGTTGAGGCTCCTGTGAAGGGTGAAAGTTGTCCGAAAACGGTTTTCAGGCAGCAAAAAAGCCGGACAACAGGTTCCGGCAGCTTTCGCTTTCGGAACCCGGTGTCCGGCGTAAATTTCCTATATTTCTGATCATGAATTTTCAAACATGCTCTGGCGCGTTTGAAGATTGCTTTAATATAATATGGAAGAATTTCTTCATGAACGGAACATACGTCCCGAGAAATACCACTCCGCTTATGCCATATGCGATTTTCTTTTTTTCCTTTGGCACGCACATGCCGACCATTACACCGATAGCAAACAGGCAGAATTTCAACAGCGCAAGGGTCTCCCAGCTGCTACAGCAGTATTCATCCGCAGCGTCAAATAATTTCATTCACTTTTTCTTCTTAAAACTTTTTTCGATAGTTTGCTTTCTGTGAAGCTTTTACAGATGCTTCGATCTCTACAATCGCTTTACAGACGTTTCACTCTCCATCAGTAACCGGCAGATTCCCTGATCATCTTCCTCCGGATGTGCGGATATCATCCAGCTGATCTTCTCTACTGTTTGAATATCTTCCTCTAACAGGTCTGCAATCTGCTCTTTTTGGTATCCGCGGAGTTGTTTCTTTCGAATCAGTGAAACTAATTTCCGTAATTCGCCTTCCAATTGACCTTCCAATCGTTCTTCACGCATTCCCTCCAGCCGACCTTCACGGCGGCCTCTTTCTTCTCCAATTTCCTGATTTTCCTGGTCACGCATCAACAATGTCATATACTCATGCCTCCATTTCCGATTACGTTTTGCTTCCTTTACTGCTCTTTCAAGCTTCTGTACATATTCATCTTCTGATTTTTTTCCGCCTAAATAATCCAGAAAAGCTCTTAATTCTGAACTCACATCATTAAGATTGCCCTTCGCATTGAGAAAGATCTTAATTGCTCCATCCCGAAGCTTTATCCCTGGATCTTCCCGGCAAATGTTCTCAAACGTATAGATATGTCGGTTTTTTCCAAAAACATCTTCCAGGCAGATGAAGATGACATAACTCTGGTTCAGTTTTTTATACG
>PPYF01158170.1_pt1 | contig 29672 bp, 28 predicted proteins | sample 1559871 | NCBI WGS metagenome assembly PPYF01 (sample SAMN08240021, study PRJNA423297) | Human gut metagenome, whole genome shotgun sequencing project.
GTAGTTCCTTTGCTTTTAGGTGGTTCTGACTCTCTTAGTGTTTCTTATGGTATGGAACCTGAACAAGAAGCCTTATCTACTGTTTCCTTCAAGGACCGAGAGGCCGCTTCCCTGTTAATAGATTAAATCCCAAGCTTATTTTATATCAGAATATACGACGTTTCCTCCGCAGATCGTATATTTCACCTTACCGGTAAGTTCCTTTCCGGTAAATGGTGAGTTTGATGATTTGGAAGCATATTCTTTCGGGATCCATGTTTCATCAGGGTCAAATATAACAAAGTCTGCATCTGCACCTTCCTGAATTGTTCCGTAAGGCAGATGGTATAGCTTTGCAGGGTTCACTGTCATTTTTTCCAGAAGTTGTATCATGGTCAGATATCCGGGCTTTACAAGGTTGGTGATACCGAGTGCAAGGGAGGTCTCGAGACCGATAATGCCGCTTGGGGCTTCTGTGATCGGTTTGGATTTTTCTTCTGTGCTGTGTGGGGCATGATCCGTAGCAATCAGGTCAATAGTTCCATCAGCGAGTCCTGCAATAATCTGCTGGCGGTCATTTTCCGTACGAAGCGGCGGATTCATCTTTGCCAGCGTGCCATGTTCCAAAACAGCGTCTTCTGTTAAGGAGAAGTGGTGCGGTGTTGCCTCAGCGTGTAATTTTGCTCCCAGTTTTTTGTATGTACGGATCAGATTAATCGATACACCGGAACTGATATGCTGGATTACAACATCTGCACCGGAACGGAGCGCCAGAAGACAATCTCTTGCCACCAGTGCTTCTTCGGCAATGGATGGAGAACCGTAGATGCCGAGTGCATCGGATACTTTGCCATGATTGATTCCATTGTTGCGGATAAAAGCCGGGTCTTCTTCGTGAAGACTGATCGGAACGTTTAACTTTGCGGCATTTTTCATCGCCTGATAGCAGAACTCAGCATTCAGAAGAGGGATGCCGTCATCGGTAAATCCGCATGCCCCGGCTTCTTTTAATACAAGCATGTCTACTTCGTCCCGGCCCTTTAATGAACGGGAGATTGCAGCAGCCTGGAAGATACGGATATCTTCTTTGGAAGCACGTGCAAGATTATCTTTTAGGGTGTCTGTATTGTCGACCGTAGGGGATGTATTCGCCATACAGATTACAGTAGTAAATCCGCCTTTTGCAGATGCCTTTGCTCCTGTATGGATATCTTCTTTATATGTAAATCCCGGATCACGGAAATGTACATGTGTATCGATGAGTCCCGGTCCGACAACGAGTCCTCCGGCTTCTAGAATCTCCTCGGAATCTTCTGAAATTTCAGGTGCGATTCTTGTAATTTTTCCGTTCTTCACCAGTATATCCATATGCTCGGACAGACCAGATGCAGGATCTACCACAAGTCCATGTTTGATGATCATGATAAATTTCCTCCTTAAAAATCTGATGTTAAAATACAGTAAATATTATAAATGTAGTATAATGTATTGGAAATGGGCTTGTCAATTAGGAGACATGGAACAGGAAAGCTGAATATATGAGAAATAAAAGGAGCACGTAGAACAGAAATGGGATTTAAACGTTTGGAAAAAAATTTGATCGATATTATAAAAGAAGAACAGGCAAAACTTGGATTTCGAAAAGAAGAGATCCGTTTGTATTATCCATTGATTTCCCTCAATCATTTCTTTGAGGCGGATGACGATGTGGATGAGATGCAGACACGTCTGGAACAGTTCCCGGAAGAAGTAAAGAAAAAACTCGGAGATATCTGTGTGACGCACAAAAAAGACAGATTCTGCCTGCATATTCCGGAACAGGGAAGTGTCTATGTACATGAACATATGGCAGAAAATGAATTCATCAAAAAGCTGGTGGAGCTGATGATGAATCACGGAATCAAAAAAGAAGATATCCTTGCGATATTTCAGAAAGAGGCAAAAGATATCAGGGTGGGAGATATGCACAACGGAGAATTTGACTTTTGGGTAAGATTTCCGGAAGAAAATGAGGACGAATACTATTACTGCTTTAAGGACGAAGGGTGTCATATGATCTATCACCGTTTTTTGCCGGAAGATTATGCAGATTTCGGATTCTGAAAGGCAGTCGGAAAAGAATAAAAATACAGATGCAGACAGGAATTATAATTATAACTTATAAATGCTGTCTGCATTTTTAATTATAAAATATCTTGCTATATGTAAAGATTCATGATAATCTATACTACATCGCGCTAAAGCAAAGACGTGCTAAAGCGATTTGGGTGAGGATTTATTCTCAAAATAATGACAATTACTTTGACGAATTTGCTGCAATGCGATTACGTTATCATAAAAAACTCAGGAGAGTCTTTTCGTAATGAAATGAAAAGCGCCGAAGGTGTAAGCAGAAAACAGATCTGCAAATCTCTCAGGCAAAAGGATGGAGGAATGAATTATGGGAATTTTGGGACGTATTGACACTTTTATCACATGGTTTGACGGAGTCGTATGGGGACTTCCGTTAATCATCTTAATTCTGGTCACAGGAATTTTTCTGACTGTGCGCTTGGGCCTTCTTCAGGTAAGGTATCTTGGGAAAGCGTTAAAATTCATGGTGAAAAATGAAGAAGATGGACACGGAGAAGTAACCAGCTTTGGAGCTCTTTGTACCGCATTATCGGCAACAATCGGTACCGGTAATATCGTCGGTGTGGCAACTGCAATTTCTGCAGGTGGACCGGGAGCGTTATTCTGGATGATCCTGACAGCATTTTTAGGAATGGCAACAAAGTATTCAGAAGGTCTTCTGGCAGTAAAATACCGTACGATCGATGAAGACGGGCATGTACTTGGCGGACCATTTTATTATATTGAGAATGGAATGGGTGTAAAGTTCAGATGGCTTGCAAAGATATTTGCATTCTTTGGAGCAGGGGTTGGATTATTCGGAATCGGTACATTTACACAGGTGAATGGTATCTCATCTGCAGTCCGTAACTTTTTTGATCCGAACATGGCACATACAGTAGCATTATTTGGAAATGATTATTCATGGGCAACTGTAATATCCTGTCTGGTACTGACGGTATGTGTCGGAATGGTTGTATTAGGTGGAATCAAGAGAATTGCAAAAGTATCTGAGATCGTCGTTCCGTTCATGGCGGTTCTGTATGTAGTATTGGCAGTCATTATCATGGTGACAAATATTACCGCAATTCCGGCAGCTATTGTAACAATTGTAAAATCAGCATTTACCGGAAGCGCACTGGCCGGTGGTGCAATGGGAAGTATGATCGTAGCAATGCAGAAAGGTATTGCCAGAGGAATCTTCTCGAATGAATCCGGACTTGGAAGCGCACCGATCGCAGCGGCTGCAGCACAGACCAAAGAACCTGCAAGACAGGGACTGGTGTCAATGACCGGTACATTTATTGATACGATCGTAATCTGTACGATGACAGGACTTTCTATTGTCATTACAGGAACATGGAATACGGGACTGGAAGGTGTGGAAATTACGACAGCGGCCTTCCAGAAGGGACTTCCGTTCCCGCCGGTTGTGGCATCCTTTGTATTGATGATTTGTCTGGTATTCTTTGCATTTACAACGATTCTTGGATGGGATTATTACGGAGAACGATGCCTGGAATATCTGTTTAATAAGAATATGAAAGCTGTAAGAGCGTATAGATGGCTTTATATTATATGTGTATTCATCGGACCATATATGACGGTTGCGGCAGTATGGAATATCGCAGATATCTTCAATGCATTGATGGCAATCCCGAATCTGATAGCCTTGCTTGCACTCAGCAAAGTCATAGTAAAAGAAACGAAAGCATTTACGGAAAAACTGAATGTGGAAGAGAAGAATCAGAGAATTCTCAAAGGAATGAATGCAGAGAATGTATAATAGAATATAAGTTCTGTAGAGCATATGGTGATAAAATACAGGGATTTTGGTATAAGAAGCAGAATCCCTGTATTTATTTTTGTCCTCTTATTTTGATAGAAAAATTATGCTGGATGCAGAATTTATAAAAGGTCATACTTTTCTTTAAAAGTCCGTATTATTTCTAAAATAAAACAAAATACATACAATGTTTGTGTAAATTTGTGCAAAATGTGTTAAAATGTAAGAAAACAAAGGACAGGTGCAAAAATGAAGAAACAAAAGAAAGATCCATTGTATAAAAGCTTCGGTTATGCATTTGCCGGAATATTTGCAGTGGTAACGAAGGAACGGAATATGAAGATTCATTGTGTGGCAATGGTTTGTGTGGTGATCGCAGGATTCGTATTTCATATTACACCGGTAGAGTGGTGTATCTGCCTGACATTGTTTGGTCTGGTCATGGCATTGGAAATGGTGAATACGGCGGTGGAAGCAGTGGTCGATCTGGTCACGGAAGAGAGAAAGCCGCTTGCAAAGCTTGCCAAAGATGCTGCAGCAGGAGCAGTACTGATCGCGGCAATCATGGCAGCAATTACAGGGATGATCATATTTATTCCAAAGCTTTTGGAAAGCCTGTCTATATAGAGATCGAAAGGAGAACGACCTATGGAAAAGTTAGGAAGCGGATTAAAGAAAGTATTACTTGCAGGAATCGGAGCAGTTGCAGTCACAGGAGAGAAATCAAAAGAACTTCTTGATGAGATGGTGAAAAAGGGTGAGCTGACTGTTGAACAGGGCAAAGCACTGAATGAAGAACTTAAGCATAACATCAAGTCGACAGTAAAAGAAAAAGTGAATGTAAAAGTAAAAACATCTTCACCGGAAGAACTGGATGAGCTTTTGGATAAGATGACTCCGGAACAGATGGCATTGTTGAAACAGAGAATTGATGAGATGGAGAAAAAACAGGAAGAATTTGAAGCTGCAGAGACAGTAGAAGATGTGGCAGACGAATCCGTATGCGAAGATGCGGCAGAGAAAGCAGCGGAAGAAGAGACAGCTGAGAACGAAGATATTTAAAGAGGAACAGGTTCATGAGTAAGGGAGAATCCAAAGAATACCGTACCAGGTTAAAGGAGATTACATCCGTACTTCATAAATATGGAATCACCAGGGGAATTACGCCTCAGAAACTCCGGATGATACTGGAGGATCTGGGGCCTACTTATATTAAAATCGGTCAGATTATGTCACTGCATTCAGACATTTTACCGAAAAGGTATTGTGATGAACTGATGTGTCTGCGTTCAGAAGTAACTCCGATGGAATTTCCGGAAGTAAAAGAAGTAATCGAACAGGCATATGGTTGTCCGTGGAATGAAATATTTGCATTTATTTCCGATACACCACTGGGATCAGCATCCATTGCACAGGTCCACAGAGCAGAACTGCTCAGCGGTGAACAGGTTGTTATCAAGGTTCAGCGAACAGGCATTTATGAAATTATGGCAAGAGATATCGGACTCCTTCGGAAAGCAGTAAAGCTGATGCCGCCGATCAGTCTGAAAGGAATGGCTGACTTCGACCAGGTACTGGATGAACTTTGGAATGTGACACGGGAAGAGATGAATTTCCTCACCGAAGCATCGAATATGGAAGAGTTTGCCAGACGGAATGCGGATGTCGTATATGTAAGAACACCGAAACTATATCAGGAATATACAACCATGCATGTGCTGGTCATGGAATACATCGAAGGGCCTGCAATCGATGATAAAGAGAAACTTCTGGCAGGCGGATACGATCTGGAAGAGATCGGGATCAAGCTGATCGATAATTATATCAAACAGGTGATGGAAGACGGTTTCTTCCATGCAGATCCCCACCCGGGAAATGTAAAAATCCAGGATGGCAAGATTGTATGGATCGATATGGGAATGATGGGAAGACTGACCGAACGGGATAAAGAACTGATCGGAAAAGCAATCCGCGGCATTGCAGAAAATGATATCGGCATGATCCAGGAAGCAGTCATGGCACTGGGTGAATTTAAAGAGAAACCAGATCAGAGCGTATTGTATGAAGATATCAGTGAATTGATGTCGAAGTATGGGTCCTTGGATATGGGAGAGATCGATGTTGCAGAAGTGATGATGGATCTTATGGAAGTGATGAAGGAAAATAAGATCCGTATGCCGCATGGTCTGACGATGCTGGCAAGAGGATTGACTAACATGGAAGGCGTGCTTGCAGACATTGCTCCACAGATCAATATGATCGAGATCGCATCCAGACATATTTCAGAGAGTATGTGGAAAGATCTGGATTGGAAAAAAGAATTAAAACATGCAGGAAAGAATCTTTACCGTTCGATGCATAAAGCAGTAGAAGTCCCGGGACTTGCAGCGGATGCACTGCATGGTCTGATGAAAGGTCAGACAAGAGTCAACCTGGATCTGCATGCATCCAACGATCTGGCACAGTTACTGAGGCGTCTGGTGCGGAATGTGGTAATGGGATTGTGGGTGATGGCATTGCTGATCAGTTCAAGCATTATCTGCACTACCAATATGAGCCCGAAGATCTGCGGGATCCCGGCAATTGGTGCGATTGGGTATTTATTTGCATTTGCGATTGTGATGTATGTGCTTATTAAGCATATTCTTTCCAAATGAATTTGGGATTTATTCTTAGTTTTATGGGCAAATATGCCGACAAAATGATACGAGAATCTGTATTTGTACCAAAAAATGAACAAAATAACAGTCGGAATCGCTAGACTTTTGATGATACAGGAGATATAATAAAACCATACACGTCAATATATGATTTGTACTATTATCAAGGAGGAACAACGAAAATGGCAAGAAAAATGAAGACCATGGATGGTAACCAGGCCGCAGCTCATGCTTCATATGCATATACAGAAGTTGCAGCAATTTACCCTATTACACCATCATCCGTTATGCCGGAACATGTAGATGAATGGGCTACAGAAGGAAGAAAGAACATATTTGGACAGACTGTTCAGGTAACAGAGATGCAGTCAGAAGCTGGTGCTGCAGGAGCAGTACACGGATCTCTTTCTGCTGGTGCTCTGACAACAACATTTACAGCATCACAGGGACTTCTGTTAATGATTCCTAACTTATATAAAGTAGCAGGAGAACAGCTTCCTGGAGTATTTAACGTATCCGCTCGTGCGCTTGCAAGCCACGCACTGAATATCTTCGGAGATCACTCTGATGTTTACGCCTGTCGTCAGACTGGTGCAGCAATGCTTTGCGAATCCAGCGTACAGGAAGTTATGGACTTAACACCAGTTGCACACTGCGCAGCATTAAAAGGAAAACTTCCATTTATCAACTTCTTCGATGGATTCCGTACATCACACGAGATTCAGAAGATTGAGACATGGGATTACGAAGATCTGAAAGATCTGGTAGATATGGACGCAATCGATGCATTCAGAAATCATGCACTGAATCCAAATCACCCATGCCAGAGAGGTTCAGCTCAGAACCCGGAGCACAGATCGTTGCAGTATTCAACAACGCAGACAAAGAAAGATTCACAATCGGTATCAACGATGATGTTACAAATCTTTCACTTGAAGTTGGTGCACCACTGGTTACAACACCAGAAGGAACAATCAACTGTAAGTTCTGGGGACTTGGAGCTGACGGTACTGTAGGAGCTAACAAGAACTCTATCAAGATCATCGGTGACAATACTGACATGTATGCACAGGCTTACTTCGACTATGACTCTAAGAAGTCTGGTGGTGTTACAATGTCTCACCTGCGTTTCGGTAAGAAGCCAATCAAATCTACTTACCTGATTCACAAGGCTAACTTTGTAGCATGTCACAACCCATCTTATGTAAACAAATACAACATGGTTCAGGAATTAGTTGACGGAGGAACATTCCTTCTGAACTGCTCTTGGGACATGGAAGGTCTTGAGAAACATTTACCAGGACAGGTAAAAGCATTCATCGCTGATCACAACATCAAGTTCTACACAATTGATGGTATTAAGATCGGTAAAGAGATCGGACTTGGCGGACGTATCAATACAGTCCTTCAGTCAGCATTCTTCAAACTGGCATCTATCATTCCGGAAGAAGAAGCAATCGATCTGATGAAGAAAGCTGCAAAAGCTACTTACGGAAGAAAAGGTGACAAGATCGTACAGATGAACTACGATGCTATCGATGCCGGTGCTAAACAGGTAGTTGAGATCGAAGTTCCGGAATCTTGGAAATCTTGTGAAGACGAAGGATTATTCACACCAGAAGTTAAGGGTGGAAAAGACGATGTTGTAGCATTCGTTAAGAACATCCAGTCTAAGGTTAATGCTCAGGAAGGAAATACTCTGCCAGTATCTACATTTACTGACTATGCAGATGGATCTACACCATCAGGTAGTGCAGCATATGAGAAACGTGGTATCGCAGTAGATATTCCTGTATGGCAGTCAGAAAACTGTATCCAGTGTAACCGTTGTGCATATGTCTGCCCACATGCAGTTATCCGCCCGGTAGCACTTACAGAGGATGAACTTGCAAAAGCTCCGGAAGGAACAAAAGCAATCGATATGATCGGTATGCCGGGAATGAAATTCACTATGACTGTATCAGCATATGACTGTACAGGATGTGGATCTTGTGTAAATGTATGCCCAGGTAAGAAGGGTGAAAAAGCTCTTGTTATGGCAAACATGGAAGAAAATGCAGCAGAGCAGGATATCTTTGATTTCGGACGTGAGATCGAGGTTAAACCAGAAGTTGTTGCTAAATTCAAACCAGAGACAGTTAAGGGAAGCCAGTTCAAACAGCCATTACTTGAGTTCTCAGGAGCTTGTGCAGGTTGTGGAGAAACACCTTATGCAAAACTGATCACACAGTTATTCGGTGACAGAATGTACATCGCTAATGCAACAGGATGTTCTTCAATCTGGGGTAACTCTTCACCGTCTACACCATACACAATAAACTCTAAGGGACAGGGACCTGCATGGTCTAACTCACTGTTCGAAGACAACGCAGAGTTTGGATATGGTATGTTACTTGCTCAGAAAGCAATCAGAAAGAGACTGAAAGAAGAAGTTGAAACTGTTGCAGCATCAGAGCAGGCTTCAGCAGAGGTTAAGGCAGCTTGCCAGGAATACCTCGATACATTCACATGTGGTATTACAAACGGAGATGCTACAGATAAATTAGTTGCAGCATTAGACGGATGTGATTGTGATACATGCAAAGACATCGTTAAGAATAAAGACTTCCTCGGTAAGAAATCTCAGTGGATCTTCGGTGGTGACGGATGGGCTTACGATATCGGATTCGGTGGAGTTGACCACGTATTAGCAAGTGGTGAAGACATCAACATCATGGTATTCGATACAGAGGTTTACTCTAACACAGGTGGACAGTCTTCTAAGGCTACTAAGACTGGTGCTACAGCTCAGTTCGCAGCAGGCGGAAAAGAGACGAAGAAGAAAGACCTTGCAAGCATGGCTATGAGCTATGGATATGTATACGTTGCACAGATCGCTATGGGTGGAGACTTCAACCAGACTGTAAAAGCAATTGCAGAGGCTGAGGCTTATCCGGGACCATCTCTGATCATCGCATACGCTCCATGTATCAACCATGGTATCAAGAAGGGTATGAGCAAAGCTCAGACAGAGGAACAGTTAGCAGTAGAATGCGGATACTGGAACAACTTCAGATTCAATCCTGCAGCTGAAAAGGGAAGCAAGTTCACTCTTGACAGCAAACAGCCTAAGGAAGAAGATTACCAGGCATTCCTTGACGGAGAAGTTCGTTACAATGCTCTTAAGAGAGCTAATCCGGAAAAGGCTGCAAGACTCTTCGCTAAGAATGAGGCAGAGGCTATGGAAAGATACGATTACCTGTCAAAACTGACAGACCTTTACAAAGTAGAGGAGTAATCATATCTGATTAGCAATAGAATAGTATAAATCATGACTCCCGCAGATTCGAAAGGATCTGCGGGAGTTTTGCGTTGTCATGCATTTGCCATATTGTATTGACAAAATAGATCAAAGATGATAAAAATATTATTATATGAATAATGAGACTAGATAGAGGCGCAGGTTTCATCAGTAAGGTAGAACAACAGATAAAGGGAAATCATTTCTGCCTGAAAGGGAAAACTGCCGAAGGAAGATATCATCCCTTATTATATTCGAGATATACTTCCTGGGACGTAGCAGAATATGCTGCGGACTGTCACTTCAGTAAGTGGAGCGCTATCGGAGTATATAGAAGATATAAGAGTTTAATTATGTAATTTGTATTTAGAGTTATATAGAGGACATAAATGAAGTGTTGAATGATCTGAAAATACGGATGTCCTGCTTATAAGATGATATATGCCATGAGCAATCCACGCAGAGGAAATTGTTCATGGTATTTTTTTGGAAAAAAACGAAGGAGAGAGTTATGAGAAAAAGAAAAAAATTACTCTTTGCCGTACTCACCTGCCTCATGATCTTTGCATGCGGTGCAATTACCGTATTTGCGGCAGATGGAGGAAAAGAGTATGTACCAAAGATGTATTCATCATTCTGGGCACTAGTACCCCCAATTGTGGCAATTGGTCTTGCACTGATCACGAAAGAAGTGTATAGTTCCTTGTTTGTCGGAATTGCGATCGGAGGAATCTTCTGGTCTAATTTCCATTTTGAAAAGGCAGTATTGCATATATTTGAAGATGGAATCGTAGGAGTACTGACAGATAGCTATAATATGGGAATCCTGGTATTCCTGGTTATTCTTGGAATTATGGTCTGCATGATGAATAATGCAGGAGGTTCGGCAGCATTTGGGCGTTGGGCTAGTATTCACATCAAGACAAGAGTTGGGGCACAGCTTGCAACGATCGTGCTTGGAATACTGATCTTTATCGATGATTATTTTAACTGCCTGACAGTTGGAAGTGTTATGCGTCCGATCACAGATAAGCACAATGTATCACGTGCGAAACTGGCGTATCTGATCGATGCGACAGCGGCACCGGTATGTATCATCGCTCCAATCTCATCATGGGCAGCGGCTGTAACAGGATTTGTAAAAGGTGAAGATGGATTTTCTATTTTTATGCGTGCGATTCCGTATAACTATTATGCTTTACTCACAATTCTTGCAATGGTTTTGATCGTAGTGCTTAAGATTGATTATGGCCCGATGAAATTACATGAAGATAATGCTGTAAAGGGTGATATCTATACTACACCGGATAGGCCATATGCAAATGCTGAGAATGAGATCGTAGAAGAAAAGGGAAAAGTGATCGATCTGGTATTCCCGATAGTGGTCCTGATCATTTTCTGCATCTGCGGTATGCTTTATACAGGAGGCTTCTTTAGTGGAACAGGCTTTGTTAAAGCATTTTCGGCAAGTGATGCATCGGTAGGTCTGATGCTTGGAAGTTTCTTCGCATTGGTTGTTACGGTTGTATTCTATGCACTTAGAAAAGTACTTAAGTTCCGTGAATCTATGGAATGTGTTCCGGAAGGATTCAAGGCTATGGTACCTGCAATCCTGATCCTGACATTTGCATGGACATTAAAAGCAATGACAGACAGTCTTGGCGCAGCAGAGTATGTGGCTAATGTTATGCAGTCCGCAGCTGGAGGATTATTAAACTTCCTGCCTGCAATTATCTTCCTCGTAGGATGCTTCCTTGCATTTGCAACTGGAACATCATGGGGAACATTCGGAATCCTGATCCCGATCGTAGTAGCGGTATTCCAGGGAACGAACGAGACTATGATGATCATCTCTATCTCAGCTTGTATGGCGGGAGCTGTATGTGGAGATCATTGTTCGCCTATTTCGGATACAACGATCATGGCATCCGCGGGAGCGCAGTGTAATCATGTCAACCATGTAACGACACAGTTACCGTATGCGGCAACCGTTGCAGTTGTTTCCTGCATTACTTATGTAATTGCCGGATTTGTTCAGAATGCATTGATCTGTCTTCCAATCGGTATGGTACTTCTGGTAGCAGCTTTACTGCTCATGAAGAAGAGAACAGAAAGCCATTCATAAATGATTTGTTAAAAAATTAAAATTAGCAGAGACTTCAAAGACTCTTTGCCTTGCATAAAAGTATGTGGCGCAAAAGTTGCTTTGGAGTCTTTTTTTGATAGGTGCAGAATAATAAGAAAGGTGTTATAATATCTTGCATGAGTGGCAATTATTCCAGTAGATATATTGCGGGGCAGAAGAATCTTCTGCTTTGGGGAAATGGAAGATTGCAGACGAAAGGAGAACATAGAAATTCATGAGTGTAAAAGACTTAAGTGCTTACGAATTAGTAAAGGAAGAAGATTTAAAAGGGATCAAATCTCACGGAATGCTGTTAAAGCATAAGAAGAGCGGGGCAAGGATCTTACTGATAGAAAATGATGATGACAACAAGGTATTCAATATCGGATTCCGTACACCGCCGTCAGACAGTACCGGAGTACCACATATCATGGAACATTCCGTACTGTGTGGATCTAAGAATTTTCCGGCGAAGGATCCGTTCGTAGAACTGGTAAAGGGTTCACTGAATACATTTTTAAATGCAATGACTTATCCGGATAAGACGGTTTACCCGGTAGCAAGCTGTAATGATAAGGATTTCCAGAATCTGATGCATGTATATATGGATGCGGTATTCTATCCGAATATTTATCAGCATGAAGAGATATTCCGTCAGGAAGGCTGGAGCTACAAGATGGATTCTCTGGAAGATGATCTGGCTTACAACGGTGTTGTATATAATGAGATGAAGGGAGCATTCTCTTCACCGGAAGGTGTGCTGGACAGAGTGGTATTGAATACACTGTTCCCGGATACCTCATATGCGAACGAATCTGGCGGGGATCCGGAAGTGATTCCGGAACTTACGTATGAGCAGTTCCTGGATTTCCACAGAAGATATTATCATCCGTCAAACAGTTACATTTACCTGTATGGAAATATGGACATGGAAGAAAAATTAAACTGGCTGGATCAGGAATATCTGAGCAAATTCGACTATGCGCCGGTAGATTCCAAGATCCGCTATCAGGAACCATTTGATAAAGTAATCGAAAAAGAGATGCCATATTCCATAGCAAGCGATGAATCAGAAGAGGATAATACTTACATTTCTTACAATAAAGTCATTGGAACAAGCCTGGATGAGAAGCTGTATCTGGCATTTGAAGTATTGGATTATGCATTGTTATCTGCACCGGGAGCACCGCTTAAGAGAGCACTTACGGATGCCGGGATCGGAAAAGACATTATGGGATCGTATGACAACGGAATTTACCAGCCGATCTTTTCTGTCATTGCGAAGAATGCGAATGTAGAACAGAAAGAAGCATTTGTGAAAGTAATCGAGGATACATTAAAAGATATTGTTGAAAACGGAATGGATAAGAAAGCTCTAGAAGCCGGAATCAATTATAATGAGTTCCGTTACAGAGAGGCGGATTTCGGAGGTTATCCGAAGGGGCTGATGTACGGACTGCAGATTATGGACAGCTGGTTATACGATGACGAAAAACCATTTATCCATATCGAAGCGCTGGATACATTCGAGTTCTTAAAGGCACAGGTCGGAACAGGATATTATGAAGAACTGATCCGCAAATATCTGTTAGAGAATACGCACGGTGCGATTGTGCTGATTAAGCCGGAAAAAGGACGTACTGCAAGAATGGACAAAGAACTTCAGGAGAAGTTACAGGCATACAAAGAAAGTCTTACAGAAGAAGAAAGAAAAGAACTGGTAGAGCGTTCCAATGCATTAGAGGCATATCAGTCAGCACCGGATGCAGTAGAAGATCTTGAGAAAATCCCGGTTCTTTCAAGAGAAGATATTTCAAAAGAGATTGAGCCGATCATCAATGAAGAAAAAAGAATCGCAGATGTACCGGTAGTTTACCATGAGATTGAGACAAATGGCATCGGATACGTGGATGTGTTATTCGATATGTCAGGTGTGGAAGAAGCAGATCTTCCGTATGTCGGAATCCTGCAGGGAGTACTTGGAGTCATTGATACCGAGAATTATAAGTACGGAGAACTCTTTAATGAGATCAACGTGCATACCGGCGGTATCGGAACATCACTGGAACTGTATACAGACATTTCCAAAGTGCCGGAAAAAGAATTCAAAGCAACATTTGAAATCAAAGGAAAGGCATTATATCAGAAGCTGCCAGTCGTATTCCGGATGATGGAGGAGATCCTGACACGTTCGAAACTGGGAGATACCAAGAGAATCAGAGAGATTCTTGCGATGCAGAAGTCAAGACTTCTTATGAAATTCCAGTCATCCGGACATACAACAGCAGTGCTTCGTGCGATGTCTTATGCATCTCCGTCATCTAAGTTAAAAGACATGACAAGCGGTATCGAGTTCTATGATAAGATCGCTTATATCGAGGAACATTTTGAAGAAGAAAAAGACGTATTGGTACAGAAGCTTCAGATGCTGGCTCATAAGCTGTTCCGTGCAGACAATATGATGATCAGTTACACGGCTGCAAAAGAGGGCCTGAACGGCATGGAAGAGCTGGTAGAAGGTCTGAAGAAAGCAATGTTCGAAGATCCGGTGGAAGATACCAGATGCGTACTGCACTGTGAGATGAAGAATGAAGGATTCAAGACTGCTTCCAAAGTTCAGTATGTGGCAAGAGTCGGCAACTTTATTGATAACGGGGCAGATTATACGGGTGCATTGCAGATCTTAAAGGTGATCTTAAGTTATGATTACCTGTGGCAGAATATCCGTGTCAAAGGCGGCGCTTATGGATGTATGAGTGGATTCAGCCGTACAGGAGAAGGATATTTTGTATCTTACCGTGATCCGAACCTGGAAAGAACGATGGAAGTCTATGAAGGCATCGCAGATTATCTGAGAAACTTTACTGTCAGTGACCGTGACATGAACAAATATATTATCGGAACTATGAGTAATATTGACCAGCCGATGACACCGTCTGCAAAAGGAGACCGTTCGTTCAATCTGTACATGAATAAAGTCAGTGCAGAGACAATCAAGAAAGAGCGTCTGCAGATCCTTGAGGCAGGACAGGAAGATATCCGGAAACTGGCGGATGTCGTAGAGGCAGTGATGAAAGCCGGACAGGTCTGCGTGATCGGAAGTGAAGAGAAGATAGAAGAAGCAAAAGATATGTTTAAAAATGTGACGACATTTTAGTTGTCTTCAACAGATAAAAGAACAGGAGAAAATATGAAAAAGGATTATAAATCAGGATTCGTAACATTGATCGGTCGTCCAAACGTTGGAAAATCAACTCTGATGAACCAGCTGATCGGACAGAAGATCGCGATTACATCGAATAAACCACAGACGACACGTAACCGTATCCAGACCGTACTTACAACAGATGACGGTCAGATTGTGTTCGTGGATACACCGGGAATCCATAAAGCAAAGAACAAGCTTGGGGAGTATATGGTCAATGTGGCAGAACGTACATTGAATGAAGTTGACGTGGTGCTCTGGCTGGTAGAGCCGACAACATTTATCGGAGCAGGTGAACAGCATATCATCAGCCAGCTTAAGAAAGTAACGACACCGGTTGTACTGGTCATCAATAAGATAGACAGTGTAAAGAAGGAAGATGTTCTTCCGGCCATCGCTGCGTACAAAGATGTCTATGACTTTGCAGAAATCGTTCCGGTATCCGCAAGAAACGGTGACAATACGGATGAACTGGTGAAAGTGATCATGAAATATCTCCCATACGGACCGCAGTTCTATGATGAAGATACCATCACAGACCAGCCGGAGCGCCAGATCGTGGCAGAACTGATCCGTGAAAAAGCACTGCACTGCCTGCAGGAAGAGATTCCTCACGGTATCGCGGTTGCCATCGACAGCATGAAGGTAAGAAATAAAGTCATGCACATTGATGCAACCATTATCTGCGAACGTGATTCGCACAAGGGGATAATTATTGGTAAAAAAGGAAGTATGTTGAAAAAGATCGGAAGCACTGCTCGTTATGAGATTGAGAAAATGCTGGATCAGCAGGTGAATCTCAAGCTCTGGGTCAAAGTAAAGAAAGACTGGAGAGACAGTGAATTTTTGATGAAAAATTTTGGATACCGCGAAGATGAATAAAAAGTAGTGCCCATGGGAGAACCTAATCTTAGAGCATTAAAAAATATGCCCTGGCAAAGGATGAGGTGATCATATGGAAGAGTACTGGGACAGATTCGTCGCATCAGGTAAGATAGAAGATTATCTGTATTATAAAGGTATGAGTATCTGTGAGGAGACGATAAACAGATACAAAGAAGGAGATACAATTGGTAAATCAGATTACACTGACTGGCATGATACTGACAGCAGCACCGATAGGTGAATATGACAGACGAGTGGTAATACTGACCAGAGAAAGAGGGAAAATCTCGGCATTCGCACGTGGTGCAAGAAGACCGAACAGTGCACTGATGGGAGTGACGAGCCCTTTTTCATTTGGAGAGTTTACTGTATATGAGGGGCGGACATCTTATACGCTGGTGTCGGCCTCTGTTTCCAATTATTTCCAGGAATTGCGTACGGATGTAGAAGGTGCCTATTACGGATTCTATTTTATGGATCTGGCCGGGTATTATGCAAGAGAAGCGAACGATGAGACCGAGATGCTGAAGCTTCTGTATCAGACGCTACGGGCACTGACGAACATACATATCCCGAATGAACTGATACGGTGCATTTACGAATTGAAGACCATTACCGTGAATGGGGAAGGTCCACAGGTGATGGAATGTATCATGTGCGGGGATAAGGAGCGGGAAAAAGTATTTAGTATACGGAGAGGCGGCGTGATATGCACGCAGTGTGCCGGCCATATTTCCGATGGAATCCGGCTGCTTCCGTCGACATTATATACATTGCAGTACATCGTATGTTCCCCGGTTGAGAAATTATATACTTTCGTTGTGAAAGAAGATGTGCTTGGAGAACTAAAGAATCTGACGAAAGCGTATCTGGATGAATATCTGGGAAAACGCTTCAAATCATTGGAGATATTGGAAACAATTGTACGATAATGCTTGAAAACAAAGAGGGCAGACGCTATAATTAAATTCAATTACGAATATTTTGAGAAGGTGAGGATGAAAAAATGGCAGAAAAGACTATGGATAAGATCGTTTCATTGGCGAAAGCAAGAGGATTTGTATATCCGGGATCTGAGATCTATGGCGGGCTTGCGAATACATGGGATTATGGTAATCTCGGAGTAGAATTGAAAAACAATGTAAAAAAAGCATGGTGGAAGAAATTCATTCAGGAATCTCCGTTCAATGTAGGTGTGGACTGTGCGATCCTTATGAACCCACAGACATGGATCGCAAGTGGACATCTCGGAGGATTCAGTGACCCTCTGATGGATTGTAAACAGTGTCACGAACGTTTCCGTGCGGATAAAGTCATCGAAGATTATTGTGCAGAGAATAACATTGAACTGGATGGTGCGGTAGATGCATGGACACAGGAGCAGATGAAGAACTTTATCGATGAGAATCAGATTCCATGTCCGACATGTGGAAAGCATGACTTTACTGATATCCGTCAGTTCAACCTGATGTTCAAGACATTCCAGGGAGTAACAGAGGATGCGAAGAATACGGTATATCTCCGTCCGGAGACTGCACAGGGAATCTTCGTAAACTTCAAGAATGTACAGCGTACCTCTAGAAAGAAACTGCCATTTGGTATCGGACAGATCGGTAAATCATTCCGTAACGAGATCACACCTGGTAACTTTACATTCCGTACCAGAGAGTTTGAACAGATGGAACTGGAATTCTTCTGCAAACCGGACACAGATCTTGAATGGTTTGATTATTGGAAGAAGTTCTGTCTGAACTGGCTGTCTTCATTAGGTTTGAAAGAAGATGAGGTACGTTACCGTGATCACGATAAAGAAGAACTTTCTTTCTACAGTAAAGCAACAACAGACGTTGAGTTCTTATTCCCATTCGGATGGGGAGAACTGTGGGGAATCGCTGACCGTACAGATTACGACTTAACACAGCATCAGAATGTATCCGGACAGGATCTGACATACTTTGATGATGAGACAAAGGAAAAATACATCCCATACGTTATCGAGCCGTCACTCGGTGCAGACCGTATGGTACTTGCATTCCTTTGCAGCGCTTATGATGAAGAAGAGATCGGAACAGAGGAGAAGCCTGATACACGTACGGTTCTTCACTTCCATCCGGCACTGGCACCGGTTAAGATCGGTGTGCTTCCGCTTTCTAAGAAGCTGAATGAAGGCGCAGAGAAAGTATTTGCACAGTTAAGCAAGAAATACAACTGCGAATATGATGACCGTGGAAATATCGGAAAACGTTACCGTCGTCAGGACGAGATCGGAACACCATTCTGTGTAACATACGATTTCGATTCTGAAGAAGACGGAGCAGTAACTGTCCGTGACAGAGATACCATGGAACAGGAAAGAATCAAGATTGAAGATCTGGATGCTTACTTTGAGAAGAAATTCGAGTGGTAAGCATCAGAAAATTGAAGCATAAGAGATAAAACAAGAGACCGTGGAATCGGCTATGTATGCCAAAGTGCATGCATGGCGGTTTCACGGCCTTTTTTTATATATGCAGGTATGTAGAAATCGATTTGTGCATAATGTACAAAAAAATAAAATATAAAATAAAATATTGATTTAAAATAAATGAAAGAGTATATTTATAGAAAAGACTTAATTCATTATTCGTAAAATCTATAAGTAAGGAGGAAAGACTTTGGATAAACTGAATAATATCGTATTACTGATTCAGCATTATCTGGCAGATTATATTTTGATCATTCTGCTGTTAGGAGGAGGTGTTATATTTACGATCCGGCTCGGATTTATCCAGATACGGGGATTTAAGGCCGGGTGGAAAAGAACGTTTGGCGGACTGTTTTCGAAAAAAGGAACGGCGGGAAAAGACGGTATGTCATCATTTCAGGCACTTGCAACGGCTATTGCAGCACAGGTAGGAACGGGGAATATTGCAGGAGCGGCAACAGCATTGGCAATAGGCGGACCGGGAGCGATTTTCTGGATGTGGATTGCGGCATTTCTTGGAATGGCGACCATTTTCGGAGAAGCTATTATGGCTCAGAAATATAAGCATGTAGGAAAAGACGGGCATGTAACAGGCGGACCGGTTTATTATATCCAGGCGGCTTTCAAAGGTACTTTTGGAAAAATCCTGGCAGCTGTCTTTTCTGTTCTGATCATTTTTGCACTGGGATTTATGGGAAATGCGGTACAGTCCAACTCGATAGCGTCAGCATTTCATACTGCATTTGGTATACCACAGATAGTGGTGGGGATCTTACAACACAGTCGATTCCGACAGGGCTTACAGGTACAGCGCTCAGCCAGTATGCATTTTCGAGTGTATTCGGAAAATTCGGTAATGTATTTATTGCAATCTGTATGTTCTTTTTCGCATTTTCGACGATTATCGGATGGTATTTCTTTGGGCAGGCCAATGTGAAATATTTATTTGGAAAAAATGCAGTAAAGCCGTATGCGGTTCTGGTTTCGCTCTGTGTATTGTTAGGTTCACTTGCACAGGTTGATCTGGTATGGAATATGGCAGACTGTTTCAATTCATTGATGGTAATTCCTAATATTCTTGCATTGTTCTTCCTGAGCAGCCAGATGAAAGAACTGCATGACGATTACTATCATAATTTCTTAAAAAATAAAAAAGTAAAATAAAGAAAAAAGACTTTGTGAATAATGAATAAGTGAAAACGAAAAACGGAGGAAAAATAGAAAAATATACAAAAAGCAGATTACATAATTGTTCAAAACAACTAAAAAAAGATAAAAAAAGATAAAGTATTGCAATATAAGTAACAATGATGTAATATAGAGGAAGAAAATAAATGATATAAAAATTTTCTATAACTGAAAAGAAGAGTGGGATGATATTTCTCAAGAGAGAGCTGCCAGGGCAGCCGCCGAAGAGGCAAACCGGTATCGAAAAAATGAGGAAAAACCGGACGAAACTTTCAGGCAAAAGGACGGAGAAAGGGACTACATTCTGAATCTTGTACTGTAAGAGGAATTAGATTTAACAGGACGAAAGACAGAAAAGGACGTTTGAACGCAGTAACTGGCGTGGGACGTCCTTTTTATTTTCTAAGGCTGGTTGAAATAACATAAGAGAGGATGGACATGAATGAGTAAGTATATGGTGATCACAAATAATCCGCTTGTACGATCCAGGCTGGATGATACACATGAGGTAATCTATCTGGAACTCTCTTATGAAGAACTTCTGAAGGTAGTAAGGGACAGAATTTACGAAGGTCACAGATTATTGACACATCCATTATCAGGAAGTGTAAAACCAAAGGAAACACCGTACAAATCTGTGCTGATATCTGAGAGAAAGGAGAAGGTGGATGGGGAATCTGTCAGATTGATTGAAAATGCGATTCTGGTATGTCAGAAATTTCAAGATAAAAGTAAGTATTACAAAGAAGAAGTTTATAAGGATTTTCAATTGGTTGACTGGACTTTATTAGAGAGCGGACTGGCGTCTGCGGATGTCTGGTAGAAGACAGTGATAAAAGAGGTTGTAAAACGGGCAGCGTTTTATAAAAGAAGATGAAAAAAGGAGGAAAAGATCGTGAGATTAGAAATGGGGAATATTTACATTAAGGATATCCAGTTTGCGGATACATCGAAGATTGAAGATGGAATCCTGTATGTAGATAAAGGAGCTGTAAAAGCGGTAGCATTGGAAGATGAGCATATCAAAACAGTCACTTTTGATATTGCGAAACCAGGAGAATCAGTAAGAATCACACCGGTAAAAGATGTGATCGAACCAAGAGTAAAAGTTGAGGGAAAAGGCGGGGTATTCCCGGGAATTATTTCAAAAGTTGATACCGTTGGTTCCGGAAAGACATATGCATTAAAAGGAATGGCTGTTGTAACAGCAGGAAGAATCGTCGGTTTCCAGGAAGGTATCATTGACATGACAGGACCTGGAGCAGATTACACACCGTTTTCAAAGACGTTGAATCTGGTTATGGTATGTGAACCTGTAGAAGGTATCAAGCAGCATGAATATGAAAAAGCAGTCCGGTTTGCCGGATTCCGGGTAGCAGCTTACATTGGGGAATTAGCGCGTGAGCTTACGCCGGATGAGACAAAAGTATATGAGACATGCGGTATCAAAGAAGGAATCACACAGTATCCGGATCTTCCGAGAGTTGCATATGTCCAGATGCTTCAAAGCCAGGGACTCTTACATGACACTTATGTATACGGAGTGGATGCAAAGAAGACACTTCCTACAATCTTAAGTCCTACAGAGATCATGGACGGAGCAATCGTCTCTGGTAACTGTGTATCTGCATGTGATAAGAATCCTACATATGTACATGAGAATAATCCGGTTGTTCATGACCTGTTTGAAGAACATGGAAAGACACTGAACTTTGTATGTCAGATCATTACAAATGAAAATGTATACCTTGCAGATAAAGAAAGATCTTCTGACTGGACAGCAAAACTGTGTAAGATGTTAGATCTGGATGGCGTTATCGTATCACAGGAAGGATTTGGTAATCCGGATACAGACCTTATTATGAACTGTAAGAAGATCGAAGCAGAAGGCATCAAGACTGTAATTATTACAGATGAGTATGCCGGACGTGATGGAAAATCACAGTCTCTTGCGGACGCAGATGTGGCAGCAGATGCGGTTGTAACAGGTGGTAATGCAAATGAAGTTGTTATCCTGCCAAAACTTGATAAAGTAATTGGAACTTTAGATTATGTGACAAAGATCGCCGGAGCAAGTGAAGATACACTTCGCGAAGATGGATCTCTTGAAGTAGAACTTCAGGTCATCACAGGTGCAACAAATGAGACAGGTTTCAATAAGCTGAGTGCAAGATAGAAGAGGGAGGATAAGAATATGTCTAAGATAAAAGTAGTTCATTATATCAACCAGTTCTTTGCACAGATTGGTGGAGAGGAAAAAGCAGACTATCCTGCAGAAATTCGTGTTGGGGAAGTTGTAGGACCTGGTCTGGCACTGACACAGAATTTTAAAGATGAAGCAGAGATTATTGCAACAGTTATTTGCGGAGATTCTTACTTCAATGAGAACCTTGAAAAAGCAAAAGCAGATATTCTTGCAATGGTAAAAGAGCAGGCACCGGATGTATTTATTGCAGGACCGGCATTCAATGCAGGACGTTATGGTGTGGCTTGCGGTACAATTGCGGCAGCTGTTCAGGAGGAACTTGGAATTCCTGCAGTTACAGGTATGTATGTAGAAAACCCTGGAGCAGATATGTTCAAGAATGATGTCTACATGATCTCAACAAAGAACAGTGCGGCAGGTATGAGGGATGCAGTGAAGAAACTTGCTCCGTTGGCAGTGAAACTGGCAAAAGGAGCAAAAATCGGTTCATCTGCAGAAGAAGGATATATCCCAAATGGTGTACGTGTAAACTTCTTCGAAAAAGAAAGAGGATCCAAACGTGCTGTTAAGATGCTGATCAAGAAATTGAATGACAAGCCATATGTAACAGAATATCCGATGCCGAATTTTGACAGAGTAGAACCAAATCCGGCAGTGAAGGATCTTGCACATGCGAAGATTGCCCTGGTTACTTCCGGTGGTATCGTTCCAAAGGGAAACCCGGACCACATAGAAAGTTCAAGTGCTTCTCACTATGGAGAGTATGATATTACAGGAGTTACAGATCTTACAGAAGAGACATATGAGACTGCACATGGCGGATATGATCCGGTATATGCGAATGAAGATCCGGACCGTGTACTTCCGGTAGATGTTCTTCGTGATATGGAAAAAGAAGGTGTGATCGGATCGCTTCATCATCTGTTCTATACAACTGTAGGAAATGGAACATCTGTAGCATCCGCAAAAGCATTTGCAGCAGAGTATTCGCAGAAATTAAAGGCTGACGGAGTAGATGCCGTTATCCTGACCTCCACCTGAGGTACCTGTACTCGTTGCGGTGCAACGATGGTAAAAGAAATCGAAAGAGCAGGAATTCCTGTTGTACATATCTGTACAGTTACTCCGATTTCTATGACAGTTGGTGCAAATAGAATCGTACCGGCAATTGCTATTCCATATCCACTCGGTAATCCGGCACTGGATCAGGAAGAAGAAAAGAAATTACGCCGTGGAATCGTAGAAAAAGCTCTGGAAGCTTTGACTACGGAAGTTGACGGACAGAAAGTTTTTGAATAGTACATGTGAATATAGAAGGAGATATAACGTAAAATGAGTGAGATTTATGACGTTATCATTCTGGGTGCAGGTCCTGCCGGTCTGGCGGCGGGGCTGTATGCAGGAAGAAGCCGGCTCAATGTTCTGATCATCGAAAAAGGTCAGGATGGAGGTCAGATCGCAATTACTGACGAGATTGAAAATTATCCGGGTCAGATTGTAGAAGGGGAATCCGGACCATCCCTGATTGCAAGAATGACAGAGCAGGCAGAAAAATTCGGGGCAAAAAGGGTATCCGATATGATCAAAGAAGTAGAACTTGAAGGAGAGGTCAAGGTTCTTAAGAGCGAAAAGAATGAATATCGCGGAAAAAATGTGATCATTGCAACGGGCGCACATGCAAGACCGATCGGATGCAAAGGAGAAGGACAGTTCAGGGGAAAAGGTGTTTCTTATTGTGCAACATGTGATGCGAACTTTTTTGAAGATTTTGAAGTATATGTAGTCGGCGGTGGGGATTCCGCGGTAGAAGAGGCTATGTATCTGACAAAATTCGCAAGAAAAGTTACGATCATTCACAGAAGAGATGAACTGCGGGCTGCAAAATCAATTCAAGAAAAAGCATTCAAGAATCCGAAGCTTTTCTTTATGTGGGACAGTGTCGTAGAAGAACTGGAAGGTGACGACATCCTTCAGGCAATGTATGTGAAGAATGTTAAGACCGGAGAAGTAACAAAAGTCGAAGCAGATCCGGAAGACGGAATGTTCGGGCTGTTCGGATTTATCGGAACGGTTCCGAATACAAAGATCTTTGAAGGAATCATTGATATGGATGAAAGAGGGTACATTAAGACGGATGCTGATATGCATACCAATATTCCGGGTGTATATGCAGCAGGAGATGTACGTGTAAAGAGCCTGCGTCAGGTGGTAACAGCGGCAGCAGATGGTGCGATCGCAGCTGTTCAGGTCGAACGCAGCATGTCAGATTATTTTTAGGAGAAACTCCGGAATTTAACCGGGTCATTATAATAAAAAGGAGGAGAAATGACATGATAGATGTAGATAAGACTACGTTTGAGGAAGAAGTATTAAAAGCAGAAGGTTATGTATTTGTTGACTTTTATGGAGATGGATGTGTTCCTTGTCAGGCACTGATGCCGAAGGTACATGAATTTGCAGATACTTATGGGGACAAACTCAAATTCACATCGTTAAATACAACAAAAGCACGCCGTCTTGCAATTGCCCAGAAAGTTCTTGGACTTCCTGTAATGGCAATCTATAAAGACGGGGAAAAAGTAGAAGAGCTGGTAAAAGATGACTGTACAGCTGAAGCAATTGAAGCAATGATTAAGAAATATATCTGATTCTCGAGAGGTAATTTCTAAATCATAGATAAATGACCTTGATAAGGTTTAAATAAAAAGAAAGGAGATCGTAATTATGGCTATTTTAGAAGGGAAAAAAGCAATAATTATCGGAGACCGTGATGGAATTCCGGGACCGGCTATCGCAGAATGTGTAAAAACTGCAGGTGCTGAGATCGTATTCTCATCTACGGAATGTTTCGTCTGAACGAGCGCAGGCGCAATGGATCTGGAAAACCAGAAGAGAGTAAAAGAATTCGCTGAAGAATATGGTGCAGAGAACTTAGTAGTAGTTCTTGGTGCAGCAGAAGGAGAGGCTGCAGGTCTTGCAGCTGAGACTGTAACTTTAGGCGATCCTACTTTCGCAGGTCCATTGACAGGGGTCCAGCTTGGACTCACGGTATATCACGTATGCGAACCAGAGATGAAAGAAGAGTTTGACGAAGCGGTTTATGATGAGCAGGTAAGCATGATGGAAATGGTATTAGATGTTGATGATATCATTTCTGAGATGCAGGCTATCAGAGATCAGTTATAGTCCGAAGTTTCTCATACGAATGAAAAGGACAGGTCCGTTGTGTTCCTACAGGGACTGTCCTTTTTCTAAATTTCAGGGTATTTATTTTGAGGTAAATGGAAAGGTGGATAACCAATGAACAGTGTAATTAAAGGGGCAAGTTATGTATTAGTACATACACCAGATATGGTTTTATACAACGGAACAACACAGACAACAGAAAGAGTTGTGAATCCGGATTCGGAATATTTAAAAGCAGTACCGGAGCATCTCCGTTCTTATGAAGAGGCAGTGTCTTACTGGCCGAACCAGACTTATATCGGTAATGCACATCCGGATGAACTTGCCGAAATAGAATTCCCGTATTATGACAAGAAAAAAGAAGGGGCAGAACGTTACGGAAAATATGGAGAGATCATGCCGGAAGAAGAATTCTTGCTTCTGGTACAGGCATGTGATATGTTCGAAGTAGTGAGACTGGACAAAGCATTTGTTGAAAAATATAAAGAAGCATTTGCCAAAGATCCGGTAATCTCTGATGACATAGTTGAAAAAATCCATGAAGGGGTGGAACTTTCTGAGATCGAAACGCTGATCAGCGAAGATCATGCGGAACCATTATATTTTGAGCATCAGTTAGTGGGCTGTGTAAAACCGGCACATGACATTGATGTGAACCTGTCTTCTCATGTTATGCATGAAAATCTTATGAGCAAGGCTTCCAGTGTACTTGCCCTTCTCTATGCTGTGAAGAATGCAGGAATTGAGAAATCAGATGTTGAATATGTAATTGACTGTGCGGAAGAAGCTTGTGGAGATATGAACCAAAGAGGCGGCGGTAACTTTGCGAAGGCGGCAGCAGAGGTGGCAGGTCTTGTCAATGCAACCGGATCAGATGCCAGAGGATTCTGTGCAGCACCGACACATGCATTGATCGAGGCAGCCGCACTGGTAAAAGCAGGCGCGTATAAGACGGTTGTCGTTACAGCAGGAGGCTGTACTGCAAAACTTGGTATGAACGGAAAAGATCATGTAAAGAAAGGCCTTCCGATCCTGGAAGACTGCCTGGGAGGATTTGCAGTTGTTGTATCTGAGAATGACGGAGTGAACCCGGAGATCGATCTCGGAATGCTTGGACGCCACAGTGTGGGAACCGGTTCTGCACCGCAGAATGTAATCGGAAGCCTGGTAGCAGACCCGCTTGACCGTGCAGGAATGAAAATTACGGATATTGATAAATTCTCACCGGAGATGCAGAATCCGGATATCACAAAACCGGCAGGAGCAGGAGATGTACCGCTTGCCAATTATAAGATGATCGGTGCACTGGCTGTTAAGAGAGGCGAGCTGGACAGAAAAGAACTTGCAAACTTTACAAAAGAACATGGCCTGACCGGATGGGCACCGACACAGGGTCACATTCCTTCCGGTGTCCCATATGTAGGATTTGCAAGAGAAGACATTATGGATGGAAAGATTAAGAATGCAATGATCATCGGAAAAGGAAGCCTGTTCCTTGGACGTATGACGAACCTTTTCGATGGGGTATCATTCGTTATTCATGGCAATACAGCAGCTGTACAGGAAGAAGCTGCCGGTGTATCTGAGGAAGAAGTAAAGGGACTGATCGCAAAGGCGATGAAAGAATTTGCAGCAACCCTGATGGCTGAATAGGGGGTGTGCAGGATGGCAGATAAGATTGAAAAAATCATTGCAGACACATTTCTGCAGATGGCAGAAGGTCTGGAGACCGGAAGCTTTGGAAAGAAACCGAGGATTGCACTGACCGGAATGGGTAGCGAACATGGAGAAGAGAATGCCATGGAAGCCGCAAAGATGGCAGTAAAAGATGGAATTGACGTATATTATATCGGAACACTGGAAGCAGATGGCGTTACTACCGTGAAGGTGGCAGATGATGAAGAAGGTCATAAGAAGATGGAAGAAATGCTTGCATCGCATGAAGTAGACGGTGCAGTAACGATGCATTTCCCATTCCCGATTGGTGTATCGACGGTTGGACGTGTTGTGACTCCGGCGAAGGGAAGAGAGATGTTCATTGCCAATACAACCGGAACTTCCAGTTCAGACCGTATAGAAGGAATGATCAAAAATACAATCTATGGAATCATAGCTGCAAAGGCGTGTGGTAAGGAGCATCCGACAGTGGGAATCCTGAATGTGGATGGTGCACGCCAGACGGAGATGGCATTAAAAGAACTTGAGAAAAACGGATACGACATTACGTTTGCTGAATCAGCAAGAGCTGACGGGGGTTGTGTAATGCGTGGAAATGATGTACTGCAGGGAACACCGGACATTATGGTATGTGATTCGCTGACCGGAAATATCATGGTGAAGATGTTATCTTCTTACACAACAGGAGGCAGCTTTGAAGCATCCGGATATGGTTATGGCCCTGGTATCGGGGAAGGTTATGAACAGCTGGTTATGATTGTATCCAGGGCGTCAGGAGCACCGGTGATCGCAGGCGCAATCCGTTATGCGGCGGAGCTGGTAAAAAGTAACGTATTTGAGATCGCAAAGAAAGAATTTGTAGCAGCAGACAAAGCCGGTTTAAAAGATATCCTGGCGGCAAGAAAACAGATGTCGAAACCGGCATCGGAAGCCATAGAAGTAAAGGCTCCGCCAAAAGAGATCGTGACATCCCAGATTGCGGGAATAGAAGTTATGGATCTGGAAGATGCGGTGAAAGTACTGTGGAAGCAGAACATCTATGCAGAGAGCGGAATGGGCTGTACAGGACCGATTATCCGTGTGTCTGATGCGAATCTTGCAAAGGCAGAAGAGGAGCTTAAAAAGGCAGGATATATCAATTAAAGGATAACGGAATCCAATGGTTTGAGTGAAAAAATAAGAATAAATACGGGAGTGGAAGAATCAATAGAAAGATTCTTCCACTCCCGGTATTTTTTAATATGGAATAGAAGCTGCCAGTGGCAGCTTCTATATATTATTTCTGACCGCGAAGTCTCTTTTCACGGATATCAGCAATGGCTGTATAAAGTACATCGGATGAAGAATTGAGGCCTGTCTCACAGGAATCCTGGATAACTCCGATGATAAATCCAACACCGACAGCCTGCATGGCAACATCATTCGGTACACCGAAGAGGCTGCAGGCCATAGGGATAAGAAGAAGAGATCCGCCGGCAACTCCGGAAGCACCTGCGGCACTTAATGCAGCAAGTACACAGAGAATGATCGATGTAAGAAAGTCTACATGGATATCCAGTGTATGAGCGGTAGATAAAGCCATTACAGAGATTGTGATCGCAGCCCCTGCCATGTTGATCGTAGCTCCAAGTGGAATGGAGATAGAGTAGGTATCTTCGTCCAGACCAAGTTTCTTACAAAGTTCCATATTAACCGGAATATTGGCAGCAGAACTTCTGGTGAAGAATGCTGTGATAAAGCTTCCTTTCAGACAGGTAAATACCAGTGGAAATGGGTTCTGTTTTGTGAAAATAAATACAATGACCGGATTGATAATGAAGATAACAACAGCCATACTTCCAACCAGAACGAGGATTAACTTTCCATAAGAAAGTAATGCATCCAGTCCCTGTTCTGAAATCGTAGAGAAGATCAGTCCCATGATACCGAACGGAGCACAGTTGATGATCCACTGAACTGCGGTCGCCGTTGCGTCGGAAATGTTCTCCAGTGCATCTTTTGTTCCCTTGTTCGCGTGTTTTAATGCAATTCCAAAAATAACTGCCCAGAAAAGAATACCGATATAATTAGCATTGACAATGGAATCAACCGGATTCTTAACGAGATTGTTCAAAAGGTTGGTGAGCACTTCCGCAATTCCGCTTGGCGGAGTGATATCGGTAGCAGAAGCAGTGTCTGTAAAGGTCAGTGTTACCGGGAATAACCGGCAGGCAATAACGGCTACAAAGGCAGATACAAGGTTACCAACCATGTACAAAATGATAATAAATTTTAAATTGGTCTTCTGACCAGACTTCATGTGGCAGAGTGCACTCATAACCAGGAAGAATACCAGAAGCGGGGCGATTCCTTTCAGTGCTCCGACGAACATGGTTCCGAGAATCGAGATTACGGATGCCTGCGGAACAACAAGACCAAGAACCAGACCAATGATCAATCCGCAGATGATCCGTTTGATCAGGCTGATGCTGTTCCATTTTTTGATTAAATCTTTCATTGTTTTTTTGGCAGGATTTTTTTGAATCCCGCACCCCTCTCTTTTGTTTTTTTGCTTTTCGCAAGTATGATTATGATTATACAGGAAAAGAGCAGGAAAGTAAATATTATTTTTAGTGCAAAATGACAAGAAAAAGGAAAAAGTATGTGAAAAAAATGTCATATTAAACAAAAAAATATCGTTTAGAGGTTGTGCATATGCAGTAAGAGTGGTATAATAACCATTGTTAATAAAGAGATTGCCATCTGGGGAGATGGTGTTTTTGGGAGGTCATATAATATGCAATTAAATAATGATGGTCTGATGTGGGCACTAGTAAAGGAAAAACCGGAGGAAGGACTGTGGATGAAGCGTGTTCCGATTCCGGAAGTAGGACCGAATGATGTGAAGATCAAGATCCACAAGACAGCAATCTGTGGAAC
>PPYF01525247.1_pt1 | contig 29654 bp, 15 predicted proteins | sample 1559871 | NCBI WGS metagenome assembly PPYF01 (sample SAMN08240021, study PRJNA423297) | Human gut metagenome, whole genome shotgun sequencing project.
TAATTTCTTCATAAACTTACTTTTTTAAGTGAATAGATTGTTCGTCTTTTTTGCGGCGTTCGCGCATTTGTTCCTTTTTACGGAGCACTAACCAAAGAAGGAAGACAATGACATAAGAGACGCCCACTGTCAGAACTTTCTCTGTCAGGCTAACTTCCGTGTTACGCGGCAACAAATAAGCTGCCGTTACTGATACATAAATAAGGAATGCTAACGCAACTCCCGTTGATTTCTTTATTTTCTTCATTCTGATAATTTTCTTGTTTTCTGCTTGCCCAGCCAGACGTAGAACCAAACTGCCGCAATCACCACACACGCTATGCCGATGCCATAGGAGACTGTATGCGAAAGTCCCAGTCCTTCAGGAGCAATACATATATAAGTTGAACATACACTTGTCATAAACAGTGCCGGTATCAAGGTAATGATATAAGGTTTCCTGGATACCGCTAAAAATACTGTTATAGCCCACAGGGTAAACACAGCCAAAGTCTGGTTAGCCCAGGCAAAATAACGCCATATCATATTAAATCCGTTCGCATCACGCAAACTGTATAAAAGCAAACCGATAGCCACCACGAACATCGGAACACAGATGTATAAACGACGGCGCATACTTTTTTGTTCCATGCCTAGAAAGTCCGCCACAATCAGGCGGGCGGAACGGAAAGCCGTATCTCCCGAAGTAATCGGAGCAGCGATGACTCCCAAAATAGCAAGCACTCCACCGATTGTTCCCAACCATTCTTTTGTAATGGCATCCACAATAACGGAAGCATTGCTTTCTTCCATTCCATTCTTGTGGAAAAAGTAAGTAGCAGCGGCAGCCCAAATAAGGGCAACGATACCTTCGGTAATCATCGCGCCGTAGAACACCGGGCGACCGTGACGCTCCGAAGTCATGCAACGTGCCATTAACGGACTCTGCGTAGCATGAAAACCGGAAATTGCACCACAGGCAATGCTCACAAACATAATCGGGAAAATAGGAAGCTCACTCGCTTCCGGATTTGTATTCTGTAGTCCGTCCCATAATTCCGGCAAAGCAGGATGGTTGACATAAAGCATCACTAAGATTCCTACTGCCATAAACAGTAGGGCAACCGCAAATAACGGATAGATTTTGCCTATGATTTTATCAACGGGCAGTAAAGTAGCCAGAATATAATAAGCAAACACAACGATAATCCAAAATGTCGCATCCAGACTTTCCGGCGTCAGCTTTGCCAACAGCCCTGCAGGACCGGCAACGAAAACGGAACCTACCAAAATCATCAGGATAACGGTAAATCCTCTCATGACCTGCTTCGTCGTAAGCCCCAAATAACGACCGATAATCTCCGGCAGACTCTCTCCGCCATTCCGTAATGAAAGCATCCCGGCAAAATAATCGTGCACCGCACCGGCAAAAATACTACCTAATACAATCCACAGATAGGAAGAACTACCGAATTTAGCTCCCATAATTGCCCCGAATATCGGACCTAATCCGGCGATATTCAGAAATTGAATCATAAATATCTTCCAGGTTGGCAATGGAATATAGTCCACTCCATCAGCCTTGGTCAGAGCCGGTGTTTTACGGTCATCAGGACCAAAGACGCGCTCCATCAGGCGTCCATACGTAAAATAGCCTACTATCAGCGCCAGCAGGCATAGAGTAAATGTTATCATAGTGTGTCGTTTTTTTAGCTTGGCAAATGTAACATAATCTCACGAAACAGCCCAACATTACCGACACTTTTACTAACTTTGCAGGGATTTAAAACAAAAAATAAAGAATATGCGCTTATCTATTTTCATTCTTTCACTTTTGTTTCCTTTCCTCTCTGTAGCTGCACAGCCCAAGTATGAGGTTCGTGCCGCTTGGCTCACGGCCTTGTATGGTCTTGACTGGCCTCGTACACGTGCGCTAAGTCCTCAAAGTATCCGCAAGCAAAAGGAAGAACTGGTGGATATTCTCGATAAGCTGAAAGCTGCCAACTTCAATACCGTCCTGTTTCAGACACGTACACGCGGGGATGTATTATATCCCTCGTCTATCGAACCTTTCAACTCTATCCTGACAGGAAAGTCCGGCGGAAATCCCGGATATGACCCGCTCGCTTTTGCCATTGAGGAATGTCATAAGCGGGGCATGGAATGTCATGCCTGGATGGTGACTATCCCGCTGGGAAACAGGAAACACGTTGCTTCTCTCGGCAGCCGTTCCGTCACCAAACGGATGAAAGACATTTGCGTACCATATAAGAATGAATATTTTCTTAATCCGGGACATCCGGGAACCAAAGAGTATCTGATGAAACTGGTGCGGGAAGTCGTAAGCCGTTATGATATTGACGGGATGCATTTCGATTATCTGCGCTATCCGGAGAATGCTCCTCTCTTTCCCGACAAGTACGACTTCCGCCGATATGGCAAAGGCCGTACACTGGAACAATGGCGGCGGGATAATATTTCGGAAATCGTGCGCTATATATATAAAGGTGTAAAAGCGATGAAGCCGTGGGTGAAGCTCAGTGCCAGTCCGGTAGGAAAATACCGGGATACTTCACGCTATCCTTCCCGTGGATGGAATGCTTTCTTCACTGTTTATCAAGACCCGCAAGGATGGCTTGGCGAAGGTATCATGGACCAGATATATCCGATGATGTATTTCCAAGGAAACAATTTCTATCCTTTTGCCCTCGACTGGCAGGAACAGAGCAACGGACGGCAGGTGATTCCGGGACTCGGCATCTATTTCCTTCATCCCGACGAAGGAAAATGGACACGCGACGAGATAGACCGCCAAATAAACTTCATCCGTAATCATAAAATGGCAGGTGAAGGCCATTATCGGGTGAAATACCTTATGGAGAACACACAAGGTATCTACGATGAACTGGCCGAAAACTTCTACGCATATCCAGCTTTACAGCCCCCGATGCCCTGGCTGGATAATGTTCCGCCTATGGCTCCGTCGGAGCTGAAAATAACAAATATCGAGAATGGATATACGGAACTAAAGTGGCAAGCCGCCACTGACAATGACTCACGTAACAATCCGATGTATGTTATTTATGCTTCCAATGAGTATCCGGTAGACACCAGCCGACCGGAAAATATCGTAGCGCAGAATATCAGGGACACAAATTATATCTATGCCCCTATCCTGCCTTGGAATGCTAAAAAGCATTTCGCTATTACGGCCATAGACCGTTACGGAAATGAAAGCGCAGCGATACAAGAGGGAAACTAGAAGTATCAAGTAAAGATGTATATAAAATCAAAGAGGAATAACAGTTTTATGTTCCTTCTGATTTCTAAAAATAACAAGCTCTACCTTTTTGCATGTATCCGCATGTTTCAACGCCTCTTTCATGTCAACTAAGTTATTGACTGGCTTTCCATCTACACTAAGGATAGCGTCATTCGGAGCAATAAAATCTCTGACCGGACTACCTAGAGCATCTATTGAAACGACATAAACTCCCCGTTCCGTGTCCATACCGGTAGCGGAGCGTTCTTCCAATGTATCCAGATTCTTAAACGTTACTCCTTTCCAAAGCATCGTCTTGGTATCCGTAACATGACCTGCCACAAGCGGAACGGGCATAACAGGACTTTCAGCCAATTGTTTCAAATGAGAAGACAACACTCCGAAATTATTCATCTGAAAATTACGGAAACCTCCTTTAATTATCGCTTCAGAATCGTCTGCTACATTAAAATCACCTTTCGCAGCATCTATAAACCTGATTGCAGCTACTATAGAATGAGCATCCCCGCCAAGTTGGCGAGCCGCAAGATACGACAAACTGTCTGTAAAGATATTATAGTCTACTTCCCTGCCCCAGCCATACACTCTTATAGGTTTATATTTGGTCATTACAATATTACGTGAAAAAACATCTCCGCTATTTTTAAACCACAAATGCGGGTGAAGCGTATTATTAACGATAATATTATTTTCAACAGTCCGATAAAAACCTTCACGCAGTTTAATACCGCCATTCAGACAAAGATTATTGTAGATTTGATAATTACTGGAACCATCGTCCAAATCTATATCCCATCCCCTGTCACAACGCAACCGATTATGACGGATAATGATAGGTTCGACTACATCCGCCAAAATCAACGCAGGATTTTCATCCGTAATTTGCGTCATTACATTATAATTCGGATGCCAAAAACGGTCACGTCCCCAAGAGTTGATAGTTCCATGGTCGCCTGTTTCTTTCACGGTGTTAAAAATATCGTTGTATTCAATAATATGTCCTCCCCAAGTACCTTCACTGATATTAATTCCGGCACGGGGAGTATCGTAAATACTGTTATGACTTACTGTAATGTTACGGCACATGGAAAGTTCCACTCCTGTAATCTGCTTTTCAAACAAACCGATAGTACATATCAAATTATCATAGACCTCACAATAAGCAGGATGATTGTCATTCTGCGAACCTTTAGCAGTATCCATTTTATCCAAAGGAACAAATTCCCCGTACCTAAAACTCGGTGAACGTACTCCCGCCACATCTCCGACAAAGCAGATGGCACTGGCTCCAATAGAAGTCAGATAAGAACCGGTCACTGCAGAATTGCGGTTATATTTATCAAAAAAGACACCGTTTCCACCTACATGATGGATATAGCAATCACGCAGGGTACATTTTTCCGTTCCCCTGAAAATAACGGCTCCTCCCCGGTATATTGTCCAGTCCGAACGGAGCAAAGGCTCATAATGTTCCATAAATGTCCGTATCGTTTGCGTCAGTTCTATTCCTTCAATAGTTATATTTTTCACCGGATGGGATAAAGTTCCTGCAATTTCAATCAAGTTTTTAAGTTGCGGAGTTTCAAACACCAGCTCGTTTATATTTTCATCGGATAAAGGATAATAATACAACCAGCCTTCTTGTTTACCATAATACCATTCTCCCGGAGCATCCAGTTCTTCAAAGATATTCTCTACCATCCTGTTTTCAGGATGGATTCCCATTGGACGATTATTCTGCCAGCCACCTTCCAGTTGCAGCTCCCCCTTTTCATTTTTACCTGTAATACGATAATGAAAATCACCCCAATCATGACTATGCATAGCATGAAGGTAACCTCCTTCCGGATTCTTCCATTTTTTCACTCGTTCCGGGGCTGTTGCCAAAGCAGATGTACCATTAAAACGAACAGCAGTTTTATCATAATCAGGATAACGTGCCATAGACCTCAAATCTCCGTTTACGATAAGCATATCCATAACCGGATTCCCTTTCACAGCGGCTCGCATGATACCATTCTTGTACTTTTTCCATTTCAAGTCCAAGGTAATTCCACTCGATATTATAGCTTTCTCGCCGGGATAATTCTTGATTATTAATTCTTTCGAATCATTTCCATCATCAGAAGTCAGCACTAAAGGTTTATCTAAAATATATTTCCCTTCCCTCAAATAAATAATGGTACAATTCTGATCCTTTCTAGCTTTTTCAATAGCTTCATAAATTAAATGGAAAGGAGCACTCTGACTGCCATCTCCACCCGATGATGCGTGAGGAGAAACGTAGTATATTGACTGGGCATAGATACCCATAAATGGCATAGTAGACAGAAAAAGAAGGATTGTTTTTATTCTTTGTATTTTCATGTGATATGATTGTTTTGGTTATACGTGTTAGCAAAGATAGGCAAAATAAAAGAAATGATATGAGACTTATATCAAAACAATCAAGTCCCATACCATTTCAGTTACCTGAAAAAGAGTCAATTCATAATTTCACCTCTACCTCAAAATTCTTACCTATGATACAAATACCCAAATATAGAAACCTACTTTAGTTTATAAGACAATTCGTACTCCTTACCACCTACAGAAACTTTAACAGAAGCACCATCATCGTGGAATGTTCCGGCAGATGCGCCAATATTATCCATAAATTGGGCGCTAATATTCAATTTTGCACGATCAACCTCATTCGTAAACGGGTGGATTACCGTAATAAAACGTGCCGCACCTCCCATCGGTTTGGTTATACTCACCCGATACCATTTGCGTTGACCTTTTTTCAGCCCTGATGTTTCGGAATAGTAGTTAGTACTCCATTGAGTAGTATATCCAGTAGTTGTTTCAACAAATGTCTTAAACTGCATATTATTATTATCCGAGTGTGCTGTATAAACACCATACTCAAAATTATCCTTACGGGATTCATCTACAGTAACCCAACGCGCATCACCTAAATTGAAGCTCACATCAACCACCGGAGTCGTATTTCCACCGTAATATCCCTCATCCACCAAAACAAAGAATTTCTTGTCCACAAAGAATACGGCACGACGATGTATCAGGTCACCATATGATTTATTTTCCGTTACAATCAATTCATAATTACTTCCAGATTCATGTTTCAAGAATTTTCCATTCATATAACCATCTGCTATAGTAGCTGATTTTTTTGTCATCGTATTATGCATGGTTGTTGCCCGATAAGCTCTACGATCACTACCATCATCATAAGTAAAGAAACCTGCATCCGGTAAGAAATTACGTCCGGCACGATACAAACTGAAAGTTCCGTTATCAGGTTGGCAGTGAAAATAGTTTTTGGGATTATAATTGTTTTTCAACACCATCATGGTTGCATCCGACGCCCATTTGCTACGCAACATATAATAACCTCCAACCGAATAAAGCTGCACTAATTCTTCAGGTTGCTTTCCCGATCTCCCTTCAGTTGCCATCCATTCTATCTCTTTATCATCAGGGAACATGGCCATATATCTACGGAAATTACCTAACAATACACTTTTAGTCCATGAACTGGCACCTGTATCATTAAAATTATCAAAAGAATAATCGGGATACGTAATATCCATTACGAAACGGGCAGCTTTCTTCAATAATCCGACATAATTGGTCGGGAAATATCCGACTTTTTTGTTGACTTGTGCCATATTATAGAGCTTATTGCAAGCATAAACAGCCTCTATATGATAGCCTGGAGTTAATTCTACGTGTACTCCATCTTCCAAAAATTGCGATTCCACTTGCGCAGTGATCTTCGCCGTACCTTCATCCAGCCATTCGCCTGCTTTTTTAAATTCCGGCATTAATATTCCGGCAGAAACAACGCTCTCCACTTGAGTTATAAGAATATTAGTTTCTTGATAATAATTCTTGCGGATACATTCTACTCCATCCGACAGTGCGACCAGAAATGTAGAAAGCCATTCAGGAGTGAAATTTTCCGAATGAATGAAATAAGCCATCATATCAATTTGTGCTTGTACTCTATGAGCAGGCTGAAGTCCATACCACTCCACATTCTTTGATTTATCCACTTTTCCTTCCGGACAAGGAAACGTTTTCAGCCAATCACCATAGACTTCAATCCAGGATTTGACGTATTTCTCATCATGAGTAGCCGTATATGCATTAGCCTGATACATCATCCACTGATGACGATGCAGCTGATAAACAAATTCAGCATCTCCCTTATACTTTTCAGGAACATAATTCCAGTTTATCTTGTCATCTTGTTTAAACAGCACATACGTTACTTTCCCTGTACCTTCATCTTTAGACTCATATTTGTCTTTTATATAAAAACGGTATTCCAAAGCCTGGTCAGCTATATTCTTATTGAAATCACCAATTGATGTCTGATGCATATTAATATTGGGATTAATAACGTCCTCCCTGTTGCGGTAGTATTCCAACAATGCCGAAGTGGCGGAGTTATAATCTTTCTTTTCACAATATGCTTTCACTTGCTCCAAACCGGGATAATCAAGATTGATTACTTCAAACAGTTTTGGAACTAATGTTTCACTTCCGCCTTTATCCTCTTCCTTGACATGATTCTCAAAGAAAATAATCTTATCATCACTGCATGCAGTCATGAGTAGACCCAGCAAAAATAATAAACTAAATATTTTTGTATTCATACTGATTCAAATTTAATTAATTACCATTACTCCATCCCGGGTTTTGCCCCAAATCCGGATTCATATAAATTTCATTCTGGGGATAAGGGAATAAATACATCTTATCATTCCAGTACATTTGCTGTAACAACACCTTTTCATAGGACAGGGAAGTGCCGTTCTTTGTTATCTTCACCCCATAAATATTTCTAACTTCATCCGAATTCGCTATCTTCCAACGGCGAATATCATAAAAACGGTGTCCTTCAAAAGCCAGCTCAATGCGACGTTCATTGCGAACCTTTGCTGTAAAGTCCGCCCCGTTTTCAATTACATGTTTCATATCAGCGCAATCACGAACTTGATTCAAAACTTCACGTGCCGACAATGGGCATCCTTCTGCTGTAGCTGTAGCATCCGGACCTTTCCACTCATTCATAGCTTCTGCATAATTCAATAATATTTCAGCATAACGGAACAATACATAATGATGATATAATTTATTCGGTTTATCCGGATCAAGTGACACAGACGGATTCATATATTTACGCAAATAATATCCTGTTTTTGTAGAACCATCCAATATCTTGTTTTTACCACCTTCGAAAGTCTCCACCTTTTGTTTCTGCCATGTAGAACCGTTGGTCAGTACATTTAAATATAAACGAGGATCGCGGGTCTGTTTATTGGCAGCATCATAATACATATTCGCCACATGAGTCGAATTATTCCAGTCAAACGGAGTTCCATCCTTCATTTCATAAGCGTCTACTAAATTCTGTGTAGGCGTATTTCCTCCTTCCGCACTCTCATATCCCATCGGTTCATTGCGTGATTCAAAATCACTGGTAGTTGCAGTGGCACGACGCTCTAAAATCAACTGTTTGGACTTCAAGACCTCATTACCACCCAAATCCGAATACAACGGGTCAGTGGAAACTTTAGGCAATTGATATTTATTCATTTTTATAACCTCATAAGCCGCTTTAGCTGCCGCTTCCCACTTTGTCAAATCATGACTAGGGTTATGCAAATCACTCGCCGCATACAGTAAAGCCCTTGATTTTAAAGCCAGTGCCGCACCTTTGGTCACCCTGCCTGTCTCGCCTCTGACACCATCTTCCGGCAGTCCTCCTTCCCGGGTTATCTCCGTACATTCCTTTGCTATGAAATCTATCACATCCGCAAATGAAGCCTTTCGTACAGAATTAATCTCCTCCTGCGTATAAGTACGTGTTATCAAAGGAATATCCCCATAGCGCTTAGCCAGTTCGAATAAATAAAACGCACGCAAGAAACGGACTTCCAAAGAAAATTTAGAAGCCTTGTCTATCATTTCATCATAATCTTCATTATACTGAAAACGTTCAAGCACTTTCGGATCAAAATTTTCCAGGAATAAATTGGCGCTACGAACTCCGTTCCAAAAACTCCAGCCATCATCGACACGCTTTAGCGGGCTCCAAATACCATTGGTTATATAATAGATACTATTATTTTCCCAAGTATAGACAGAGTTATCGGTAGCAGATTCCATCATCGCATCACTCACCCTCCCAAAATCAGTCGGCAAGAAACTGTATATATAAGCTACCGATGAGTTCATATTATTAAAATAACTGTAGGCTTCTTCTTTGGTTTTTCCGCTAGTTTCATCGTAATCAAGAAAATCACATCCGTCCAATAAAAACAGAGCGAAAGCCGCTACTACATAGTTCTTTATATTTCGCATAACTATCTTTATTTAAAAGTTAATATTCAGTCCTAGACATACAGAGAATAAATCCGGATACCCCAATGTCAGATCTTCACAATTGAAATAATCAATCTTATCTATAGAAAATACATTCTGTGCCTTAGCGTAAATCTGAAGTTTATCCAATTTTATCTTTTTCACCCATTTCTGCGGCAGATTATAATAGACATTCAGATTACGTAATTTCAAGAATGAACCATCTTCAATCCATTGTGTACTAGTCTGATAATTATTTTCATTCGACAATGTAGAAAGACGGGGTACATTGGCGACATCTTTCATAGCTTCCGTCCAACGAATCTTATCTTTCAAATACCAAGTCGCGATATTGGTATTGCCATTACGTAAGGGCTGATGTACATTTGCCACATTCAATTGTTTGGTCAACCCACTCACTCCATTAAAGACCATATCTATTCCAAAGCCCTTATATTCAAAACCCAAATTCAATCCGAACACCATTTCGGGCACCGTTGTAGACTTGCCGATTGCTATCCTATCCTCACTATCTATCCTTCCATCTCCATTCTGGTCTTTATATTTCACATCTCCCGGACGAACCACCGAAAATGTTTGTTCCGGGCTCTTGGCAATATCCTCTTCATCACGGAAATAACCGACGGCTTCCAATCCAAACAGTTGCCCGACTTTATGTCCGCGTGTATATAAATAGTCGTAAGGCTGATAGGCCTGTCCGTTTTCAACAATCTCACTATCATTCAATGCCCAATTCGCATTTACAAAATAATTGAAGTCCTTATGTTGTCCACTCCATCCCAAACTCAATTCTACACCACGGCTCTTTACTTCACCTATGCAGGCTTTCGGTGGGTCGATGCCTAGTATGCCGGACACATTATTATTAGCAACTAAAATATTAGTACGATGGTCATAGTACACCTCTGCCGTTGCCGTGAAGTTCTCCCATAAACGCAGGTCTATCCCCACATTATATTTGTCTGCAGTCTCCAGATTCAAGCCATATACAGGCAACCTTTGTTCTTTCAAACCATTGACTACTGTCATACCATCTCCAAAAGGATATCCTGTCCCCCCTGTCCAGAAATAATTCCCCAATCCATAATCAAGTTCATCTACCGCAGAACGTCCCCAAGAAGCCCGAAGTTTCAACAAGTCCAGGTTAGAAGCCCCTTTCAGGAAATCTTCGTTAGCCAAATTCCAACCAGCAGAAACAGCCGGATAGAAACGAAACTTATCACCTTTCAACAGAACACTTGTACCATAATAGTTGCCGACAACATCTACCATATAACGGTTGTCATAATTATAACCGACAAATCCCATGATATTCTGCCGATAATAAGAAGCGTTATTTTCTAACGGTTCTTTCATATCCTGCCGATAGACAGCCGAAGCCGACAATTGATGCTTACCGGATGTATAGTCATAATTCAATTTAGCCTCAACGCTGGCACGTATCAATTGGGCAGACAATACAGATTTGGTTATCTGCACCTTGCTATCCGTACCATAAGTTTCACTTACCGGAAGTCCCTCTTCCGACAGATAACCGACTTCATACTTATAAGTCTTACTACCTATATCCTGAAAAGTAGCGGTATTATCATAAGCGACAGCTACTTCCGCACTCAACCCTTTCAGGAACATAGAGAAATCTTGAGTAATCCGCATATCCGTTTCCAACATACGACGATTTTCCTGTACATATCCCACATCTGCAATAGCCGCAATCGGATTCATCTTAAAAAGAGTGTTACTCCCCCAATTATCATTCAATGTCTTCACCGGAAACGCAGCGGCAGGTACCTTATAAAAATTCTGGAAGATTGCATTAATAGCCGTATTCGGTCGTTTATCTTCTCCAATAATACCATATAAGCCAAACTTCATCTGGGTGCTGGAAGTGATATCCACATCCAAATTCATACGCAGCCCTAGTTCATAAGTCCGTATTTGAGAATTATAACGGTCTGAATAGTGAGTATAATCTTCATTCAACAAACCAAACTTATTCTTATAATCCAACAATGCCATATAGCGTACTCTTTTTCCGCCACCACGCATCATTACATTAAACTGATTGTTTTCGCTGAAATTCCTTGTACCCTCTTCATACCAGTTGACGTTCGGATAATAATTCGGATTCGTACCATCCTTAAACCGTTCCAAGTCTCTTTTCGTGTATTGCAACGGCAAGCCATCATAATACAGCGCTTCATTCTGCGCCATAGCATACGTATAAGCATCCGCCATTTCCGGCCGGTTGACAGGAAAATCGAAACCATGACGATAATTCACATCTACATCAAACGAATTATAAATACCTCTTTTTGTATTCACCAAGATTACTCCATTAGCCCCTCTGGCACCCATCAAAGCCGTAGCGGCACCATCTTTCAAAACTTGGACGGACTCTATTTCTTCTATTGTCATATTAGTCAGTCCCCGTTCAAATCCATCCACCAAAACCAAGGGAGCTCCGCTACCCAAACCACCACGACCACGTATATTCATGCTGGCATTAGCATCCCAACCAACCGTTTGAGTCAGATGAAGCCCTGATATCAATCCGAAAAGCGCATTATTCACCCGGTCGGGAGAAGTCGCGTTCTTTTCCAGTAAATCAGCATAAATAGCAGTCACAGACTGGGTTTGGGTGTCTTCTGTCCGCTTTAGAAATCCCAAATCAACAACCGCGTCTTTCTTGATATCAAACACCAAATTCAGGGTATCCCCTGTGATTTTAATCCGTTTGGTTGCTACATCTGCATAATTTAGTTCAATATAATCACCTTTCTTCAACAGGAGTGAAAACAAACCGTCTTCATCAGTGACATTGTTATTTCTGTATTCTCCTACCTTTGATACCTTTACACCCGAAAGAGGTTTACCGGAGCCATCTTTCACAATGCCATTCATCATCTCCTGCGCCACCAGACTTACCGAAGAGATGAATAACAAGCCTATCGTAAATAATAATTTATTCATAATCAAATCGTTTAATTAATCTTATTACCAGCCGGGATTTTGAATCAATCCATATTTCTTATTGATTTCGCTTACAGGAAATGGCAATAAATACCAGTATTCATTCCAATAATATTTAATATCGTCACGCGTACTCACTACATACTCGAAACTACTTCCAACCTTCGTCGTTTCCAGCATTTCCATAGGACGTGTAGCCCATTCCGCACCTTTTTTATGACGTATCATATCAAAGTAGCGGACATCTTCCTGTCCGAATTCACGGGCACGCTCATCCAATAAATAGTTCAGCAAGGCATCACCTTGCGGCACTTTAGCGGAAGTTACTGCCGGCAACCCTGCACGTTCGTGCACGAGGTTCAGATAATCATAAGCGGTTTTCTCAAATTCATCGGGCACGTTAGCCTTTCCCAATTGGTTCATAGCTTCAGCTATACTTAAATAAATCTCTGGCATACGAATCATAGGACAAGAATAAGGCTTGCCTTTCATCTCATTCTTCTTGTCACGAATAAACTTGCGGAATCCATAGCCAAATTGAGTTTTCTTCTGCACAGAACTTCCCGAACCGTATCCTTCGCGTCCGCCTTTATAAACTTCTGCTGTCCGTCCCTGCCATTTATCACCATTTACAAGCAAGTTCTCATATAAACGCACGTCACGGTTCGGCTGCCCTTTTTCATCAAAAAACGGATGCGCACGGTGTGTCTGATTATTCCAGTCGAACGTAGAACCATCCTTCCATTGGAACATGTCCGCATAATTTCCACGCGGGATACCATAACCGGATTCATACATACGGAACGGTTTATCTACGCCATCATAGGTTCCCCAACGGAAAGAAGCCATCACAACCTCCTGGTTGCCTTTTGTAAAATAGCCGTTTACATAATCCTCTCTGGGATTTCCAGTATTTTCAATCCGATAATAATCACCATTCTGTTTGTTCAGACGCAAGAACTCTCTTCCTGCCTCCAAAGCAGCCTCCCAACGACTATCCTGCTGATTTCCATACCAAGTAAGAAGTTCAGTAGCCGCTTGTCCGTCATAATAGGGTGCTTTATTGTTACATAATGGACTGGCAACAAACAAGAGTAAACGAAACTTCAACGCTTTAGCAGCGGCTGCTGTCATGTGTCCATATTCTTCAGCGGTGGTGGACCAAGGCAAATCGGTTGCCGCCTCATCCAACAACGCAACTGTTTTATTAACCGTTTCTTCCAACGTCAGACGAGGAAACTGGAAAATCTCATCTGCCGCATACGCATGGTCTATCCAAGGCATACCACCATAGAAACGAATCATTTGAGTATAGTGAAAAGCAATGACTACTTTAGCTTCCGCTTTTCGAATACGCTTTTCGTCATCAGTCATATCGGGAACTTTATCTACATTTTCAATATAGATATAAGCTTTCCTTATACCAAAAGAGGGATTTCCCGTCACTTCAGTAATCTGTGAATGAAAAGGGAAATAAGGAAAGTTGATACAACTGGAAGAAGAATTAATGTCTCCGCGTGTCCATGAGATTGGTTGTGCATATCCTATATCAGTATATCCATCCAAAATAAGTCCCTCCGGATGACACCCTCTCAAAGTAGGCATAAAATCCCACAAACTTTTATAGAACTGGTTCATAGCCTGATCCGCATATTTTTTGGAAGAAAACACCGTATCAATAGATACATCGTCACTATTAGGCTTCTCCAAAAAATTATCACCGAACTTCAGGTCTTCACATCCGATGAATAAACTAGCCAGAAGTCCGCCTAAAATAATTAAACTTTTGTTTTTCATAATAATCATTTTAAAAAGTTACATTCACTCCCAGACTGAAGATTTTCATAATAGGATACGTATTCGTATCACGTGTCAATTCTCCTTCGGGATCAAAAACTTTCAATTTGTCAAATGTCAAAAGATTATAGCCTGTAAATTGAACGGTCAACTTAGAGGCACCGATTGCTTTTAAGATTTTCTGTTGAGTGATATTATACCCAATCGTCAGATTTTTAAGTTTTATGTATGAGGCATCTTTTAGCCACACACTTGATGTCTCCTGATTGGCCGTACTCGAAACGGATAAACGTGGATACACAGCCGTTGCTGCTGTTTCAGGCGTCCAACGCCCGTCGGCCATATACTGATAGAGTACTTGCCCTTCATAAAAAGGACGCTTATAAGCATTTGCCATTTCAATATCACATTGAGCTGCTCCCGTCCAATTCATAGAAGCAAAAAAGCCTTTATATTCTCCGCCTAAATTTAAACCGAACGTATAAGCCGGACGTTTGGGATTCCCTATTTTGGTCTGGTCGTCATTATCAATTATATTATCACCGTTCAAATCTGCAAACTTAATATCACCAGGGTACTTTTTCCCTTGCGGTTGAGGCAGCTCCGCACGAACATTACCATCCGCATCAAAGTCGTCCTCGTTATAGAACCCCTGTGCCAAATATCCGAATCGGGCTCCCACTTCATGTCCGGTACGCCACATATAAGGTTCGTTCGGTTCTACTTCATCCTGATAAATAATCTTATTTTTAGAATAAGAGACATTTGTATTTATATAATATGAAAAGTCCTTAATACGATCATTCCATTTTAAATCAACTTCATATCCTTGATTATTTACTTTACCCATGTTAACCACAGGTAATATACCATTCATTGCAATCAAGGAAGGGACTGTACTACGCTGTATCAGAATATCACGACGATTTTCCCGGAAGTAATCGACTGTCAACTTCAAACGGTCGCTGAAGAAATAAGCGTCTATACCATAATTCTGCTTTAAGGCAGTTTCCCAGGTTACATTCGAATTTCCCAGCATAAGTTCTTTCGCTGCTACCTGATAGGCCGTATTTGTCAATCCGAAAATATACCCGTTCTTATCCTGATAGGCTTTTTGAAGCCAATCGGAATTGTTTATTGAATAAGAGTCCGGCAAATAAAGGAAGCGGTTACTGGACATGTTGTCATTACCGACCAATCCAACAGAAGCACGCACTTTCAGATAGGTTAAGAAGTCATTTTTGGGAATGAATTTCTCTTCTGTTATAACATAGCCGATAGAACCTGCAGGGAATGTACCAAAACGTTTATCCGGCGCAAAGTTCTCGGAACCATTATAACCAATATTAAATTCTGCTATATATTTCGACTTATAATCATAAGTCAAACGACCTACCAAGCCAACATAAGCAGTCGGGACATCCCAAAACTTATTAGGATAATTAGGATAGTACTTTTTACTTTGGTTGTACAGCAATAAAGCACCTACATTATGTTCTCCGAATTTGCGATTATAACGAATACTTCCTTCCACATACCAGTCACGGGCACGTTTTTTATCCCCGGTTCCATAAGTTTTCATCATATTTTCCCCCGTTATCCGATACACAAGGCTCTTATCAAAATCAGGGTCTTCAACATCAAGTCCTGATCCGTCTATTTCGGATTTATAAAAAGGAGTATATGTTTCCACATGCCCCCGTACGGTTTTAATGTAAGAGTAATCCGTATTATATGCCCCTTTCACTTCGATGGAAAGCCCCTTGGTTATAAAATCCAGATTTTGAGACAAGTTCAAATCGAATGTCATATTATTCGAGACTTTGCGGTCATAACCATAGCCATAAAATCCATTAATTACTTGATTCTCCATTTTAACTCCAGGAAAACGTGTACTCTGTGTCACCACTTTTTTTCCGTCGACAATTCCCGGAGATGAGAATGGCAACGACCACGTAAGCTGTTTCCATACATTGCCACTGCCTCCCGGGTCACGCTGGTTGCCTACAATTCCGCCCATGCCGAACTTTAACGTAGTGGTACGTGTGAGGTTTACATCGAGATTGGCACGATAGTTATAACGGGTATAACTGTAATTGTTATCATAATCAAGCCCGTCCAGTTGTTTAAACAAACCATTCTGAAACAAAAAACCTAACGATACAAAATAACGGATATCTTTTGTTCCTCCGGAAATGCTTACATTATGCTGGGTTTGAACAGCAGCCTTATTCATCAAATAATCATACCAGTTTACATTAGGATATAGAATAGGGGAATCTCCCAAACGAAAACGTTCCATATCATACTCCGAGAAAGCCAACTGGTCATCTGCAACTCCGTCATTACGTTGTGCCTCTCTGAATAAAGAAGCGGTTGTATAGCTGTCTGCCACATCCAATATACGGGTAGGCATCTGAATACCGACATTCGAACTAATCGAGATTTTAGCCTTTCCTTCTTCTCCCCGGCGGGTAGTGACCAATATGACTCCGTTCGCACCGCGCACTCCGAATACAGCCGTAGCCGAAGCATCTTTTAATACATTAATAGATTCTATCTCGTTAGGATCCATTTGATAAAAAGAACGCTCCACGCCATCCACAAGAATAAGCGGAGCAGCTCCCCCTTCCGTCAATGAACCTACACCACGTACAAATATTTTCGCATTGTCAGCTCCCGGTTGTCCACTTGCCTGCATGGAAGAAACTCCCGGCAACTGCCCTGCCAAAGAGTTAGTGACACTGGCACTAGGTGATTTCAGTAAAGCCTCCGTGCCGACACTTGATATAGCACCGGTCAATGTCGCTTTTTTCTGCACACCGTATGCAACAACCATTACTTCATCCAGACTTTGTACATTTTCCTGCAAACGTACATTAATCCCCCTTCGGGAGTTCACCTTTATTTCTTGTGACTGGTAACCAATAAATGAAACCGATAAAATTGAATTTCCATCAGGTACCGTAATTGTATAACGGCCGTCAATATCTGTGATAACTCCTGTGGAAGTCCCTTTCACTTGTACAGTAGCACCAATAATAGGTTCGCCACCCTCACTCGTAACAACCCCTGTTACTTTTATACTATTGTTCTGTTGTAAACCGGAACTTACCCACTCTTTGCCGGTGTCACTGCCCGACCAAATCCTACTCGTCTCTGCGGAATAACAAATCTCGCCCCACAAAGACGACCTGATACATACGGCGATAAATAAAACCTTCCGCATGCGACCTGTTAAGATGTTTTTCATACTTTGATAATATTAAATAGTTAAACAAAAAGCATCATTATAATTTCTGCTTAAATTTGAAAACCAGCGATTCATTTTTCAATCCTTTCGGCAGAGTTACTGTCACTTTGCCATCTTTCGTCCGATACTTCACGCTACGACCGGTTTGAAGTAATACCATCTTGCCGGCAGGTTCATTTCCTTTCCATACAATTTCCTGCGGCAATTCCACATTGTCCGGTAGTGCATAGATAGCATACAGCGTCTTTCCATCTTTATTAGCCGTGAACCAGATATTCTCACTTTGATAGACAGGAGTAGTGCGTGTGTTATAGATTGCTTCACCATTTATTTTCAGCCATTGACCTATCTCTTTCAGGCGCCGTATTCCCTCTTCCTCGATAGTACCTTCCGGCGTAGGCCCCACACCCAAAACCAAAGAACCGCCTTTAGCCACAATCTCCGTGAGAATATTGATTACTTGAGCTGCCGATTTGTAAGGAGCGTCTTTCCACCATCCCCAATGATTGGTCAGTGTGATGCAACTTTCCCAAGGATGATCCAGTTGCTGCTTGGGAATAGTCAGTTCCGGCGTTTGGTAATTTTCGTTCCGTCCGGGCACAGTCCGGTCTACCGCTATCAAGCCGGGCTGACTTTCGCGCGCCTTATCTATGATTTGATCCATTTTGATGTCTTCCTTGGGAGCTCTTACCCAGCCTCCGTCCAGCCAAAGAAGATCTACCCGACCATAACGCATCATGAGTTCATTGATTTGATTAGCCGTATATTCTTGAAAACGTTTCCATTTATCCGGATTCAGTTTGATATCATAATTCACATTCCTGGTGGGCGTTGCTCTGTCTCTACTCCAGTAATCATTGCAATGCCAATCGGGCTTGGAGAAGTAAGCACCTATCATAAAATCTTTCTGACGGAAAGCATCAAACACTTGATAGGTCACATCTTTTAAAGGATTATTTTTAAAAGGCCCTTTAGCTATCGAGAAATCAGTCTCCTTTGTATCAAACATACAAAAGCCGTCGTGATGTTTGGTAGTAAAAATCATATATTTCATACCGGCATCTTTCATAATGTCCGCCCATACTTCCGGAGCAAACTTGGTGGGATTGAAAGATTCGCTTAATCCCCAATACCATTTTTTGAAATCGTCATAAGGCATATCACCGAAGATTTTAGTACGGCGAGGGATGAATTTTTCTTCCGAACACAACAACCACGACTCAAAAGTACCCGGCACGGAATAAAGTCCCCAGTGGAACAATACACCGAATTTCAAATCTCTCCATTGGTCTAATTTCTGTAGTACTGCCGGATCTGTCGGATATTCATAGGAAGTCGATGGTTTATGCACATACCCTTGATCTTTAATATCGCCTTGCTGTGCACATACATTCCAAGAAAAAGAGAGTCCGAACAAAGCAGACAGTACCACTTTCATGTTTTTCATTTTTCTCATACTTATCGTTGTTTTTGAGGTTTTAAATTCCACTGCTAAGATATGAGGATTAGAATGAAAGGGTGTTTTGTATCATTTTTTGTTTGTCCGATAACTGCCAGAAGAGTGCTAAAAACTATCAAAGTTTTTTAGATTTTATTCAAAAGAGCCTCCTTGGCACTATTTTCTCTGTTTTTTCACATAATCAGAAGGCATACACCCCATGTATTTCTTAAAACTGGTAGAGAAATAAGAGCGTGATGCAAAACCAACCATGGTACTCACTTCCGATATGGAATAACGCCCGTCCAACAATAATTTGCACGCCATATTGAAACGTATTCGTCGAATAAAATTTGCCGGCGGTTCACCTGATATGGAATTCATTTTGTAGTATAGTGACGAACGGCTCATAAAAAGTTTCTCCGCAAGGTCATCGGCTGTAAAGTCTTCATCAGAGATGTTTTCTTCCACAGTCTGAATGGCTTTGGTTATAAATTCCTCGTCCAGCTTATTCGAAGTCATTTTTGCCGCATCAATATCAATCGTACTGGAATAATAGTATCTCAAACGCTGCCTGGCCTTCAGAATATTATTAATCTTCCCTTTCAGAAGGGACATAGAGAATGGTTTGGAGATATAATCGTCCGCACCTGCCTGGATACCGGCAGTTTGCGCCTCAAGACTACCTTTCGCTGACAACAGAATAATCGGAATATGACAAGTCTGCATGTTCTTTTTCACAATCTCGCATAATTTAATCCCGTCTATTCCCGGCATCATGACATCAGAAAGAATTAAATCCACTTTCTGTTCCTTCATCATTTCCAAAGCTTCCTCTCCGTTTCCGGCTATCAACGTGATATACTCCGATTTGAAATTATTCTTCAAATAATCAACCATTTCCTTATTATCATCCACCAGCAGGATAGTCGCTCTTCCCCCCTCTTCCACGCCATCCGGTTTCTCTATATCAACCGGATTCATCGGGACTTCTTCCATATATGAAACGTCCCAAGATAGCACAGGCTCAGATAAGGAGAACGACGTCTCTTCATCTTGTCTTTGTTCTTCAGCAGGAAACGCTTGAATATCAGCTGGCAGAGTTACTTTGAATTCTGTAAATTTCCCGATTTCACTAACCACCTCTATTGAGCCCCGATGCTTATCTATTAACAATTTAACCAAAGATAAACCAATACCGGAACCTTTCTGATTATCATCCACTTGGTAAAAGCGTTCGAAAATACGGGAAAGTTTCTCTGCAGGAATCCCTATACCATTATCACGTATCGTAAACCCGTAAACTGTCTCCTTTTTCCACAATGATAGTGAGATTTCTCCACCTTCAGAAGTAAACTTAAACGCATTGGATAGCAAATTCATCAATATAGTTTCCAAATACATACTGTCAACAGGAAGTAATTCATCTTTCAAATCTGAATTGAAACGAAAATTGATATTTCGCTTCCTTGCATTCTCCTTAAATAAGTTGAATACATTCACTGATATGCTCTCAATCGCTCCTGAAACGATATTGATAGGTAATGTTCCCGACTCAGCCTTTCTGAAGTCAAGCAACTGGTTGACAATGTGCAGCAATTTTTGTCCATTCTTATAAACATAAGAGAGTTTTTGTTGTACAACGGGCTCGAAAGAGTTTTTTTCATTCATTAATTCTTCCAACGGAGCCAATATCAAACTTAAAGGTGTGCGCAATTCATGAGACATATTAATATAAAAACGAACTTTCTCCTGGCTGATTTCTTCTATTTTATTCCGTTCGATATGCTCAATCTGTACCTGCATTCTCATCTTGGCACGAACAATGAAGAAATAAAATATAAAAACTAAAATACTAAGAATAAAGAAACTGAACAGAGTTTTTGCCCACCATGTCTGATACCACATCGGAATTATATCAATAAAAAATTCCGCAGGTGTTTCAGACCACTGTCCATTGTCACTACAAGCCTTCACTTTAAAAACATATCTACCCGGAGACAAATTCCAATAGTTCACTCCACGACTTCCTGCCCATATAGCATAAATCCAATCCGAATCGTAACCTTCCAGCTTATACGCAAATTTATTACGACTGTTTGACAGATAGTTAATCACAGAAAAGGTGATTCTGAACATTTTAAGTTCCGAGGGAAAAGAAACGCCCAGTAACTTCCCGTTGTCAGCTTGATAAAAATCAATATCCCCGTCTTTTGCTTGTCGTACAGGATGATTTTGTATGGACAATCCGGTTATTACCGCATTGGGAGTAAAAGGACTATCGGAGAAATGTTCGGGATTGAAAAAGACGACTCCATTCAAAGTTCCTAAATAGAAAGTACCGTCTTCTGAACTGCATACTGCCGACTGCATAAACTGATTGTTCGGCAAGCCGTCTTGTTTGATATAGTTGCAGAAATTCTTTTTTTGTAAATCAAAACAAGAAAGTCCCCTGCTCGTTGTGAGCCATAACCGCCCTTTTTTATCTTCCAAAATACCGCTGATACAATCATTGGGCAAACCGTCGCTCATAGAATAACGCTCCCATGAAAGAGAGATTCCTTCCTTATAACGGTACAAACCGGAAGAAGTACCTACCCAAATGGTATGACTACTGTCTTCATATACACACAATGCTTGTATCAGACCAAGAGAATAAGCCCCTGCCGAATCAGCCATAACTTGCATTTCCCCGTCAGCACACATGTACAAGCTTTCTTCCGTACCAATCCAGACACGCTGTCTTGAATCACGAAATAAAGTAGAGACAAGCACATCTTTCAATTGAGGATATCTTATAGCTAAAGGATGCAAGGACATTTCTTTTGTTTGATAATCAAAACGATATAAACCAGCCATCGAGCCAATCCAAAGTGTACCATCTTCTCCATCCAGGAGCGAATAGCAACTATTTCCCAATGACGCGGCACCGGGAATATCATAATTACTGATACGTCCGGTCTTAGCGTCCAAATGACTCAACCCTCCGTTATGCATACCTATATAAACAGAACCGTCTTTCTCGGGAAACACACATTTAATGTTATTCGACCGCAAGGAGTTGGCTTTGTTTTCTTTAGCAGAATAACAAGTAAAATGCCCGGTTATTTTATCATAATGATTCAACCCTCCATCATTTGTACCAATCCAAAGATTATTATCCAAAGGGTCTTCCGCTATGCAACTGACAGTATTGTCACTCAAGGAATTACGATAGACAGAATGTTGCAGGACACGAAAATCCGGAGCTAATACGTGATAATAATTAAGTCCTCCATGGTAAGTGCCTACCCACATTCCTCCCTGATGATCTCTTAGAAGAGAACGTACTGAATTATGTCCCAAAGAAGAGGGGTCGTCATAAGAGAATCGATATTGTGAAATACTTTTTGTATCTGGTTGGAGAATCAGCAGTCCTTCTACCGTGCCGATCCATAACCGTCCCCGGTCATCCAACTGCAGAGCCCGGACAGCATCAGAAATAAACTGTTTCGGATAATTTTTCCGGTTATAATGTTCTCGAACCTGAAATTTGTCATCTATCAAATACACTCCATTCGTCAAGGATGCCAACCAACAATTCCGGGTCTTATCATCATAAATGATACTAGAGATTACTTCGTTTTTCAGTTCAGGAAGCAATTGAACAATATTACCATTACGAAAATAATAGAAATAAATACCTTTTGAAGTTCCAAGTAACGCTCCGTCTCCTATCGCACGAACGGAATAAACATTCTTCCCCTCTAACTGGGGAAGAATATTCATCTTGCCATCTGCTTTCTCAAAAAGAACTAATCCCCGATTAGTTCCCAACAACAATTGTTCTCTGTCCAACGGCTCTTCTATGGCAAATACCTGAACCGATTGATTGCCCGGTAATGAGTAATTTGCAAAATCATTACCTATTATATTATACCGGGAAAGTCCGACCATCGTCCCCGCCCATACAGTTCCCTTACGGTCAGTATAAAGAGAATAGATGTAATTATTCCCCAAACTGGCCGTATCTCCCAAAGATTTATAAAAGGATGCAAACCGGAAGCCATCATGCCAGTTCAATCCTTCCGTAGTGCCTACCCATATCTTATTATTATGATCCTGAGTTAAAGCAAGCACTGTATTGTATGATAACCCATCGTCTACAGACAAACGTTTAAAATGAATCGGAGTTTCATCTGCCAATAAAGTAGATATCGGAATAAATTGGAAACAAATGGCTAAAACAATCAAATAACAAATTTGTATATATCGGTCTTTCATAAGTAATCACAGTTCAATAACACTTAAACTAAAGCAAAGATATGTATTTCCAATAGAATCCGGAATAACTCATTCGTTAAAATCCAGCTATCACCAAACGACAATTGCCATAAAACGCTTCATTTTATCACATATATCCATTAGACTTGATTTCTTTATATCGTTTCAAAGCTTCCAAGTAGTAATAATCGGCATAATTCAATGGAGTATCGACTTCACTATTATGCGGGAAGCTCCCCACCGAATGCATAAGAATAAATCCATGATTCTCTCCTTCCCTTGCCAAGTATGTTTCTGAAGAAAGTTGCTTCAAGATTCGCTCTGCATAACGGAAGTATTTCTGCCCTTGTTTCTTATCCCCATAACCGCTTAACTCCAACAGTGCGGAAGCTGTGACGGCAGCCGCCGAAGCATCGCGAGGTTCGTTGGGAATGTTCGGAGCATTATAATCCCAATAAGGAATAAAGTCTTTTTCGGACGGGCAATGGTTCATTATAAATTCCGCTATTTTATGTGCCGCTTTCAGATAGGCGTGTTGCTTGGTGAAACGATAGCACATGGTATATCCATATACTCCCCAAGCCTGGCCACGCGCCCAAGACGATTCATCGTCATATCCCTGGTAAGTACCTTTCGATTCTACTGTACCATCTTCCGGCAAATAACTGACCACATGATAAGATGTCATATCTTTCCGAAAATGATTCCTCAATGTTTTGTCAGCATGTGCTATGGCAATCTCCCTATACTTCGGATTACCTGTCTGTTCTGATGTCCAGAAAAGCATTTCCAAGTTCATCATATTATCAATAATTACAGGGTAACTCCAATTACCAAAGTCCCAGGAACGAATCAATCCGACTTTCGGTTCAAAACGCATACAAAGACTCTCGGCCGCATGAACGAGAATCAAGCTATCCGCAGGTTCCGGTTTTAGACGGATGCCCTGACCATAACTACAGAACATCATAAAACCTAAATCATGATTTTTCGTGTAATATTGCATCGCTTCCAGACGGTCAGTGTACAAACGTGCCTGTTTCGCCAATTCCTCATTAGCTGTTAGTTCATACGCCAGCCACATGGAGCCCGGGAAAAAGCCGGAAGTCCAATCTGAAGGTTTTTCCAACCGATATTCTCCATCTTTCAAAGAACGTGGAAAACAGAGAGTATCGGGTTCGTGTTTCAACTTTTCCGCCATATAGAGCAACTGATGCCCGGATGTATTCACCGCACGGTCAAACCATTTCATCTCATTTTCTCTCGGAACATTACAAGCAGTCAGGAAAGTAATTCCTGCTACCACCACAAGAAGTTTGCTATTCATTATTTCAATCTATTTCTGTTATTACACTCCATCACAGACAACAAAGTTAGATTAACCTACAGACATCTGTTTTATAAAACTATCTTTTTATGTCCGTTTCTATTTCAGTGAAGTTTGATTTTGTACAAAAGTTGTCCGTTTTCAGATGATAATTTCTAATATAGAGTAGATGTAACGCTGAATATCCCGAAAACATAACTGTTGACCAAAATGGAGATTAAAGTATAGCCGCACGGTTTCATTCAAAACCCTGCACGGAAATGAATAATTAATTGATGCTTCCTGCTTTCACAATTGAGCATGATTAGTAAAGCTATTTCGTAATTAGTTTCAACCCTATTTGAAACACTTTGTTTCTCGGTGTGAAACGAAGTGTTTCATTGCTTGAAACGAAGTGTTTCACACCGAGAAACGAAGTGTTTCACTGGGAGAAACAATTTTTGAAACTAACCGCATACAGGTGATATTGTTGCTCTTTAGTCGCAACCCCTTTATTCATCGGATAAACAAGAAAAAGGTAGAGAGGAAGACAGAAAGATTGAGAATAAATATCCAGTGGGAAGACACGTCCAGTGCGTGTAAATATTTAGCACCATGCAAGAATGAGTCAAATTTAAATTATCACTTGGTTAATTTCTGTGCCAGAATGAGCTAAATGATAATTTTCCAGTTAAACAAAATTATAATGCCCGTTCTTTGACATATTGAAAACGGAATATTACGAAAATAATGATTATCTTTGAACCACTAAAAGGAGATTAACAATGAATGACCTGCTTCGTAAACTCCCCATTGGGATACAGACTTTTGAGAAACTTCGTAAAGGTGATTATCTATATGTAGATAAGACAGAACTTGTGTGGAAAATAGCTTATACATCTACTCCTTACTTTCTGAGCCGTCCACGCCGTTTCGGTAAAAGTCTTCTCCTATCTACCTTTGAAGCCTACTTTGAAGGAAAGAAAGAACTATTCGAAGGGCTTGCCATCGAAAAGCTGGAAACGAAATGGGAAAAGCATCCTGTGCTACATCTGGATTTGAACGCAGAAAAATATGATTCCCCAGAAAGACTTTATGATATTCTTAGCCGTCAACTTACCCTATGGGAGATTCAGTATGGCAAAGGAATGGATGAAAACACTCTTTCCGGCCGCTTCTCCGGCATCATCCGCCGTGCCTACGAGCAAACAGGTAACAGCGTTGTGGTTTTGGTAGACGAATATGACAAGCCGTTACTTCAAGCCCTAGGTAATGACAACCTGCTGGATGACTATCGTAAAACTCTGAAAGCCTTTTATGGCGTATTGAAAAGCGCTGACCGCTACCTGCGTTTTGTCTTCCTCACGGGAGTGACGAAATTCGCACAAGTAAGTGTATTCAGTGACCTCAACCAGTTGCAGGACATCACCTTATGGCCCGATTACGGCACTCTTTGCGGCATCACTCTTCAAGAATTACTGGATACCTTCCAACCGGAAATAAAGATACTTGCAGCCAATAATTCCATTTCTTATGATGAAGCAGTGCTACGAATGACGCGTCTCTATGATGGCTATCATTTTTGCATCAACTCGGTAGGCATTTTCAACCCGTTCAGTGTACTGAATGTCCTGAAATCAAAAGTATTCGACAATTACTGGTTCCAGACCGGCACTCCGACTTTCCTCGTCGAGATGCTGCAAGAAACCGAATATGACCTGCGTACTTTGCTCGACGGCATCGAAGCACCGTCTTCCATGTTTTCCGAGTATCGTGTAGATTCCAATAACCCGATTCCGCTGATTTATCAAAGTGGCTATCTAACGATAAAAGCTTATGATGAACGTTTCCGCAACTACCTGCTGGAATTTCCCAACGATGAGGTGCGTTACGGTTTCATTGATTTTCTGGTACCATTCTATACCGGAGTAAAGAATAACGATCAAGGCTTTTACGTCGGAAAGTTCGTCAATGAGTTGGAAAACGGAGACTACGATTCTTTCCTCACCCGCCTGCAAGCCTTCTTTGCCGACTTCAACTACGAACTGAACGAGCAAACAGAACGCCATTACCAAGTGGTTTTCTATATTGTCTTCAAACTTATGGGACAGTTCACTGATGCGGAAGTGCGCAGCGCCCGCGGTCGCGCAGACGCCGTAGTGAAAACTCCTAAATATATCTATGTCTTCGAGTTCAAACTGCATGATACGGCAGAAGCGGCACTAAAGCAGATTGAAGATAAAGGCTACTTGATACCATATCAGGCAGACGGACGTGAAGTGATAAAAATTGGAGTAGAATTCAGTGCGGAGAAACGTAATATCAGCCGCTGGCTGGTGTGAATAGATGGAACTATAAACTATCGGGAGTAACCAGTATCCACGCCCGATAGCAGCTTCTCTTATGAACAGGCACCAAAGGTAAATAACCGGAATGCACTTTCCCTTCCCTGATTTCCAACGGAAAGGTTGCGGACAGCCGTTCATGTTCCTTCAAGGCTTCGCCTTCCGAAGGATGGTAATCAATCCCGAAACGTCCTGTAGAATCAGAATATACATAATGGTCATACAGAAGACGTGTCATGACTCCCATATTCATGCGCAGATTAATTTCCACACAAGGATGAATTCGGAATACAGTTTTTTTATTCTCCGGAAACCGGCAAATCATCATATCAACTCCAAGATAACCTTTATACACGGTTCCCACCAATGCAGAAAGTTTGTATTTCAAACAGTTCTCCAAATCTGTCAGAGCCTCCGAAGGGACATATTGCGAAAGTTGTTCTCGGATTGCCTCATTAGAAAGCAAACGGTTTCCTTCATACATTCCGCTCTTTCCGGTATGAAAAAGGGAATATCCCGCAAACGTCACTCCACCTGCACCGTCGGAATAAAACTCCATGGCAAAATCTTCTACCTTATTATATATAGGCTCCGCGATAACTCCGCCTTGCGAAGCAGCCACACGTGTACACCAACCGGAAATAAAAGGAGTAAATACGCCTTTGCACCAATTCAACCCCTTGCCGCTTCCCGAAAGCGGAGCTTTCAACAGGCAGCCTTCCCGCTCTTCCACAAAAGCTTTCCATTCTTCCGGTGTTTCCAAGTAATAAGATTCTCCGCAGAAATGTTCATTTAACTGTAATTCCGAAAGTAATGAGACAGCTTTAGAACGATGAGAATATTCCCGCCAACTGCTTAGCTGCTCCATAGAAGGGAGCAAAGTTTCATCTACTCCCAGCCCTGCAAGCCGTTTCCGTAAAGCTACATCCCAGCCCCAAGGATGAATATCCCAATCTGGTTCAGAAGCCAGTTCCGGCTCCGTTATCAAACGAACCGGAATATCCAGCAACTCCTGCATTTGCTTCAGATAATTGAGATTATAAGCGGAAGAAGCCAATACTGCACTCCCCTCTTCTGCATACCACATCGGAAGCAAAGCTAGTTCAGCCGCCATCTGTCTGGCGGAAGCCGGAGCCATATAATTCGCTTCACCACTGGCAAGCGCCAAATCATGCTCCGGATTGAATATATAAAGAACCTTCTTAGTCATTTCAAATGAATTCAAAACTTTATTCTGCAAATATATGCAGGAAATAGTCAGGAATGGCTACAATAAACAGAAAGTTAGAATTAAAAGCACAATTTTGCCATCTCTACTTTGCAAATCCTAAAAAAAGCACTATATTTGCCCCCCGAAAAACAAAGAACAGAAATGGAATCATTCTATCGCACGCACTCCTATCTTGTTGAGCACACCAATGCCCCCGTTCGCCGCGACCTCATGGACGAGATTGACTGGAGCGACCGCCTGATTGGTATCAAAGGGACACGTGGCGTAGGAAAAACCACTTTCCTGCTCCAATATGCCAAAGAGAAATTCGGGAACGACCGCTCTTGCCTGTTCATCAATATGAACAACTTCTATTTCTCGGGACACAGCATCGTGGATTTTGCCAACGAATTTCAGAAACGCGGTGGAAAGGTATTACTGATCGACCAAGTATTCAAACACCCGGAATGGAGTAAAGAACTGCGTATGTGCTACGACCGTTTTCCCAATCTGAAGATTGTCTTTACCGGTTCGTCCGTGATGCGACTGAAAGAAGAAAACCTAGAACTGCGTGATATTGCAAAGAGCTATAATCTGCGTGGATTCTCTTTCCGTGAATTCCTGAACCTGCAAACAGGTATGAAATTCCGGGCTTACAGCCTTGAAGAGATTCTCAGCACGCACGAGCAGATAGCCAAAGGAGTACTTTCCAAAGTTCGTCCGCTGGATTATTTCCAAGATTACCTGCATCATGGATTTTACCCGTTCTTCCTCGAAAAGCGTAACTTTTCGGAGAATCTGCTGAAAACGATGAACATGATGGTGGAAGTGGATATACTGCTCCTCAAACAAATTGAATTGAAATATCTTTCAAAGATAAAAAAATTACTATATTTGCTCGCTGTCGACGGGCCGAAGGCTCCCAATGTGAGTCAACTGGCAAGCGACATACAGACATCCCGCGCCACGGTGATGAATTATATCAAGTATTTGGCGGACGCACGACTCATTAACCTGGTTTATCCGAAAGGGGAAGAATTTCCGAAAAAGCCATCAAAGATAATGATGCACAACTCCAACCTGATGTATTCCATCTATCCGGTGAAAGTGGAAGAGCAGGATGTACTGGACACTTTCTTTGCAAATTCCTTATGGAAAGACCATAAGATACATAAAGGAGACAAGAACTACTCGTTTATGGTGGACGAAGTAATGCCGTTCAAAATTTGCCAGGAAGGAGCAAAGATAAAGAACAATCCGAATGTGACGTACGCGTTGCACAAAGTGGAGATAGGCCGGGGCAACCAGATACCTCTCTGGATGTTCGGTTTTTTATATTAAAAGATTTATTTACTTAAATATTTAATTTAGTTATGACTAAACAGAAGAAATTCATCACTTGTGATGG
>PPYF01612193.1_pt1 | contig 29598 bp, 35 predicted proteins | sample 1559871 | NCBI WGS metagenome assembly PPYF01 (sample SAMN08240021, study PRJNA423297) | Human gut metagenome, whole genome shotgun sequencing project.
GTTATATATACTATATAATTATTATCCATATTTTTCAATATATTGAGAATTTTAAATAAAATTTATACTTTAATTTATTCTTTTGCCACTTAAAAAGGTAGAATCATTTTTTAAAAACCACTACACTTTAAACTTTAAGTTAATAATTTACAACTTAAAACAGTAAAATCATTTTCAAAAATCCACCACGCTTTATGCCTTAATTTACTGCCTTACAGCTTAAAATCCAACGATTAAGAAACCTTCCATTTTCATATTTCTTTGTGATTTCATAATTATTATCCTTAATTTTAGCAACTACAGGTGAAGTTTTTTTAATAAAATCAAAAGGCAAATTATTCTTACCACAATACCTTTCAATTTCTAAACAAATATCCTCATCAGTTTTTGGCATATCATCTAAATCAATAAAAAAACACTTTCTAGCCATAATCTCTACTCCCCTAAGAATTTATTTTTCTCTTTTTTCCTAAAAAGATTTTTCTTATAAAAAAATTTACTTCATTTATTCAAATATATATAAATACCCATAGATTTTATTCCTTCATGTCCTATAATTTTCTGTAAAAGTATTTTTACTTAAATGTATTTTTTAACTTTAAAATATATTTGCTTGAAGAGATTTTTACTTGAAGATACTTTTTTGCCTTAGATATTTTAGGGTTTTCATAGTTTTTTACACTTTATATTTTTTCTTAGGGTGATTTTCATTATAAGGCATTATCACCTTATAAAAGTTTTTACTTAGGGAGGGTTTTTAACTTAGAAATAATTTTTGATTTATAGATTTTTATTTGGTAGATGTTTTTTTCTTTATATTAAAAAGATTTGCAATAAGGTTTTTACTGCAAATCTTTTATGGATGTGAATTTAATTTCTCTTTACTTCTTTTATAGATGTAAGTTTAATTTATTCTTACTTCTTCATTGTTTTCCTTGTTTCTTAGATATATTTTTACATTGTCCTTATTTACTTCCTTTTGATTATAGAAGATTTTTCCCATGTAGAACTGGTCATACTGTGAGTTTTTATCATAACTTGGGTCGATATTACTGTATCTTTTTATTACTTGCTCATAAAATCCAACCCATTTTTCTAGGTTATACATTGCATTTATATTTTCCCCTTCAATTCTAAGAGCATATTTATTTTCTATTTCTTTGCCTTTTTCCTCACTTATATTTCCTACAAATATAGGTATACAGCTTCCAAAGTCAAAATCTCCTATGCTTAAAACTTCAAAATCAATACCATCTAGTTTAAAAGTCTTTTTAATCTCTTTGTAGTTTTCCTTATCTGGATAAACTACTCCATCAATTTTTATGGTTGTGTCTACCCTTTTTTCCTCAAAGAGATTTTTACTGCTTCCCTTTTCTCTAGCACTTACTAAAAAATCAAAATTATTAACATATTTATCATAGTCTTTTCTAGCTACAATTATTCCAACATTAACAATTCTCATCTTATTATTCTCTACTTTTCTTAAAATATCATGGGCTGATACAAAATATGCTGTGTCTGGAAAGCTTGGACTACCTGTAATGTGAAAATCATCCTCTTCTATAGGAGAATTGTCCTTTGTGGAAATAGTGTAATCAAAGAGAATGTAGTGATTTACTAACTTAGGCTTCTTTATTTCTATATTGTAATTATCAAATTCTGTATTGTAAGGAAATTGTGCCTCCACCACTTTTGGCTCTTCATTGATTTTTATCTCTAACCTCTTTACCAATACTTTAAGTCCTAAAAATATAAGAAGTAAATTTAAAATTGTACCGAAAAAAATGATACTTAGAAAAAGTCTTTTTCTTTTTTTCATTCTCTATTCCTTTCAAATATATTGTATTTTTTAATTTAAGATATTTTAATAATTATAGCATAAAATACCTTTTTAAACTTTATTCTTATATTACACTTAACACAATTTAAGTATCTTATCTTAATCTTTTTCTCAGTTAAAAATTTTATTTTAGACTCTGTTTTAAATAGTGGTTTATATATGATAATTTTACAAAAATAAATAACAATAGAAACTTTTTAGGTCTTAATATATCTTTATAAATCAATACTAGTTTAAAAAATCAAAACTTTAAAACAAAAGGGGGAATTTAACTTATGTTTATTGGTTATAGGCTACAAAAATTGCGAAAGAAGAGAAAATTAACTCAAAAGGCTTTAGCTGAAATGACAGGTATATCTCGTTCCTATCTCTCAGATATAGAACATAACAGGTATAACCCTAGCTTTGACACTATTGAGGCTTTGCCAATGCTCTAAAGCTTGATTTAAAATCATTTTTTGACGATACTCTCTTAGAAGAAGATTATTATCTAAAACCTCTAAGTGAGGAGCTAAAAGATGAAAGCTTTGAAGAAATTGAGGAGCTTTCTGAAAATGAGATTGTTGAAAAGCAAATAATTAATAATGATTTGAACACTCCTTATGCAACTGGCTCTCTTTCAAAAAAGGAAATATTAAATATTAAAGCAGATTTAGAGAAAACTCTAAATAACTTAGATAATTTTGAAAAGAATATAGCCTTTGAGGGGTTCCTCTTAGATAGTGAAACAAGAAAAGCTTTTAAGGAAAGCTTAGAACATTCAATGAAAATGGCAAAACTAATTGCCAAAAACAAATTTTCTTCTAAAGCAAATTAGCCAATTAAAATCAATTAAACCTGCTTAAAACACCAATATCCTTTCATTATAAAATATTTGAAAGGTAGGTGAAGGACTTGCATCAAAACTCATAAATTTAATCAAGAGTTTCATTGGTGCAATCCAAAATATATATGAATATAAAAAATTTAGCAAACCAATTAGTAAAAAAATATGGATTAAGGGATCCATTAGAAATTGTATTAGCAAAGGGAATCATACTTTTAGAGGAAGACTTAGGAGAAGTATATGGCTATTCCCATACCTATAAAAGACAAAGCTTCATCCACTTAAACAAGAATTGTTCATTAAAAATAAAAAGGCTTGTATGTGCCCATGAATTAGGATACCTTCTAATTCACCCAAAAGAAGAAATACATGTTGTAACTGATTCCTCACTAGAACCAAAGGATGACTTTGAAAGGTATGCCAAAATCTTTGCAGCACACTTACTTATATCAGATGAGATGGTAAAAGAGTATGAAGGAAAAAGTGCTGAAGATATGGCTAAATCCTTAAATCTGCCTTTGGATTTAGTTTTGATTAAACTTAATTCTTGATATATTTTGGTTAAATAAAAAACTCTTTATCCTAAATAGCCTGTTTTAAGATAAAGAGTCTTTTATATAGCTCTACTAATTTTGTAAAAATACTATTATTTTAGTATTAATTATAATGAACCTATATTACACTATTGTAAAATTACTCAATATAATATTTTTACCAATACCACAATAATCAGTAGTAAACTTACTTAAAATACACTCATTTATTAATCTATTTGATTATCATAAATATCTTTTAATTCACTCATAGCCTTTAAGACATCTTCATCCATTGATTTATTCCATAATAAAACTTTGGTTCTATATGGTTTATCCGGCAATAATTCAAATTTTTTAATTTTAGAATAATTAAATCTTATCTTCCCCTTATTTTTTCCTGCACTTATAACTTTATCTCCATATACAGAGTTTAATTCTCCATTAGGCATACATGTTATAGCTATTGTTTGTATATCTAAGTTTATTTCATTATATAAAATTACTATAAAATATGTTAAACATAATTTTTTGCTGCCATCATTTTTAGTATAATATGTTGGTAAATTCCCTTTATAACTTCTTGATTCTCCCCCTCTTAAATTTATATTCCCAATATAACTATTTTGATTATCTCCAACAAATATATTTCTTCTAAAATCTCCTATATTAGCTAATGTTACTGTTTTTATATCAATATGTACATATGCATTATAAGTTTCAAAGAACATATCTGATCCTATTGGTGATGAGTTTGGAACTCCAAACTGACTAAATAACCAATAAAATATTCTTTCTGATCCAGTTGCAAAATCAGATGTTTCTGCTCCTAAAAATCTTTCCCAATCCCCTCTTATTTCTTCTTTAGTATCAAAACCTCTTAGCATTTTTTCTTCATCTATTTTTAATAAATAATATATTTGTTTCAGATACTCATTTTCCCAAAATTCTATATTGTTTAAATTTATTTTATTACTCATAAAACACTCCTATTTTCATTAACTTCTTATAAAAACAACCTTTTCTCTCCACTCTTGTCCTTCTTTACTAGTTATTTAATCAACCAAAAATCTAATATTTTTTCTAGTATGATCTGTTGAACTTTTCCAGCATTAATAATACTATCTCCAAAAATGTTATAAAGTTGTCCATTTGGAACAGATACTAAAGATAACTTTAAAACTTCATTATCTATATTATAATCCATTATAAAAAAGTATGTAAGATTAGGTACTTCTCCATATATTCTATGATTTACATAATGAGATAAATTAGCTCTTCATAATTTATTAGAATAATTTATATCTCTACTCGAATCATATATGGTCTCATTTTTCTCAGCAACAATTTTATTCCCACTATAATCTTTGTTTATAATATACTCTTCTTTTTTAGAGTCATAAACTTTTTCACACCTTGTTTTAGAATCTATATGTACTATTGCATCTCCAAATTAATAACAACTATCTGATAAAATATTAGTAGCCAATATATTCCATACTAATTGTCTAGTTATTAATGATTCAACCACATTTTCTAATTTACTTTCGAATATATTAGATTTTAATCCTTGATTTGATGAATAAATAATATTATTATAACTTCCTATTTTATTTAAGATTTCACCTAAATGAGGCTCTACAATACCACAAATATAATCAAAGTACTTCTTTTCTAAATTTATCAATTTATTGTCTTTTAAAACAAATATCCCCTCCCTACAAATAAATTTATCATAACATAAAATAGAAAAAGAGTAAATTTTTACATTTACTCTTTAATTGATTTATTTAACATTTCTCTTACACATTCTCCAATTTTTTCAGCTAATCTCACAGGAACAGCATTTCCAACTTGCTTATGCATAGAATTTAAGCTACCATAAAATTTAAAATTATCAGGAAATGTTTGAATAATAGCACATTCTCTAACTGATAATCTTCTTTTTTTATTCACATGAATTTCAGGACTTGTAGCAGTTATAGTATCACTAGGTCTATCCCAATTCGTTATTCTTAGTGATTGTTCAAAAACTATCTTTTTTTCTTCAAATTCAGTAACTTGTTTATCATATTTATCATCAAATCCTAATATTTTTTTTAATTCCCACCAATCTTCTGGTTTAGGTATAGAACCTGATTTATTATCTTTTCTGAACCAATGTCCAGCAGTATGTTTATATCCAAAATGTTCGTCTATTTTTTTAGTAGACCATCCTGTTTTATTTCTCCATTCTTTTAAATAATCACATATATCCGCCTGATTTACAGGGTATTTTCTTGACCAGAACTTATCACTTACATTTTCATATGCTACGTGATTATTAATTTCTCTTCCATTAACTACAATATTATTATAAGTTAATTTCACGTCAGCTAAAAAACCTATTGCCTCTTTTGTACTTACAAATGGTTTTATTTCTTCTGCTATTCTATAATTTACATAACTATTCTTTTCAAGTAGTTCAATTGCACACTCTTGTAATTCAATTTGTTGATCTCCATGTGTTCTTATCGGAAATATATTATCAGCCCCAATTTTATTTCCCATTATTATTACACGCTCCCTAGCTTGTGGGACTCCATATTCAGCAGCATTTAATAATTTTATATCAACTTTATAACCAAGCTTAATAAAATCGTTTTTTATCATTTCTATTACTTTACCTTTTTGCATAGATAAAATACCTTTGACATTCTCAGCAACAAATACTTTTGGTTCTTTATCTTTTATAACCCTTAGCATTTCCCTGTATAAAAAATTTCTTTCATCATTCATACTTCTTTTAGTATTAGCAATAGAAAATCCTTGACAAGGAAATCCTCCTATTATAACATCTGGATTATCTGGTATTTCAGAACTATCAATTTGTGTAATATCTCCATGTACAATATGATCTCCAATATTATTTTTATATGTTATAGTGGCATCTAAATTAAAATCATTTGCCCATAAAATATCAAAACCAGCTTTTTTAAAACCTAAGTCCATACCTCCAGCACCTGAAAATAACGAAACTAATGTAGGTTTTTTTTTCATTTATAATCATCTCCTTTATCTACATACTCCATTGCAGCTAAGTAAATTCTAATCTATAATAACATATTATATTTATTAATGCAATAGTCGCTAAAACTTTCCTAACATATATAAATACTCATATATGTTCCGAGTTAAATTATAAAAACAATTCAAAAGTCAAAAAGCATAGTTTTATATAAACAAAACCATGCTTTAACAATTCTTAATTAAAATAAATTTATTTTTACCAATCTTCAGCATCATAATCTCTTCCATTTGGAAACATCGTTTCTTCATCCGTTATATTTTCATATAATTCCTCTAATTCTGACTTGGTCATTTGTTTTAATTCTTTGATATCCTCATTATACTCTTCTGATAATATCTCAATTAATTCATTCTTTTTCATTTTTATATCTCCTTATAAATTATTTCGATCTGTTAAGTTAAATGAACATTGCTCTTTTCAACCTTTGAGAATACAATGAGTTTGCGAAAAACATTTATCCCCCTCAAGAAAGGAGAAAAAAGCAATGAACAAAACTAATATAAAATGCCCTCGTTGTCATTCGGAAAAACTATATAAGTTTGGATTTGACAAGCAGGCTAATCAAAAATATCAATGTAAAAAATGTGGTAGACAATTCGCGCCTGACTCCGTCAGTAGCCGTCCAAAGTCTAAGTACCCTAGATGTCCTAAATGTAATAAAGCCACATATCTTCACCATAAATACAAGCACTATAATCGTTATAAATGTGGAAGCAGAAAATGTAATCATGCTTTCTCTCAATATCACAATTTAAACATAGATTTAGCTTCAAGTGAGAATTTAACCGGGTCCCTTTCTATGAAAGGAATGCGTTTTCCACTTCACACGATACTTACAGCTTTAACCTTATATTTTTTAAATAATACTTCAACTAGAGCAATTTCTCAATTTTTAAAAGTAACATCTAATATCTCGGTTTCACATGTTACTATATCTAGTTGGGTACATAAATTTGCACCTTATTTTAAAGAAAAAGCTAAGATATTTAACGCTCAATTAGATTTAAATTCTGATGATTGGCATGCCGATGAAACCGTGGTGTTTATAAGCGGTAAAAAATATTATCTATGGCTTGCCATAGACTCTGAAACACGTTTTGTGTTAGCTTTTCATCTAACACAAGCACGTGATTCTGATGCAGCATTTATTCTTATGAATCAAGCTAAATCTATGGGTAAACCTAATAACTTTATCACAGATAGACTACCGTCCTATAATGAAGCAGTTAAAACCGTATTAAACGAAAGTACTCATATTCCTGTACCACCTATGTCTAGTGATACAAATAATAACTTAATAGAGTCTTTCAATAAAACATTTAAAGCATGGTATAAAACTAAAAAAGGTTTTAATTCTTTTGAAAAAGCTAATAACTTAATATACATGTTTATATTTCACTATAATTTCATTAGACCTCATGGATCATTAAACGGCTCTACGCCTGCCGAAGTAGCCGGTTTTAGTACTAATGATTCTAATAAACATAATTGGTTTATTGCTGCTTAAATTATTAATATCTTTGATTAACCAGCAAAAAAATCAAATCATCTTGCAGGTTTGTTTGCCATGCAAAAATTTATTCAAACTTATATAATTTTCAAAGAACGAGTAATTTTACAAATAGTTAAGCTATTTTTTCATAACAACTTAACAGATTCAATTATTTTACTTTTAATTATTTGATACTAACTTTACTGGTAAATTCCATCTTTCATAACTATATTTTATATCTATATCATCATCTCTACATTCCAAAATTCTTCCATTTTCCTTCATATGAATATAAAAATGATAATTTTTTTTAGCATCAATCGACTTACAATTAACAATTTCATTAATTTCATTCTTTGTAAATAAAAAAGTCTTAAAATCTCCTTTGAAATCTATGCAAAAAATAAATAAATCATATATTTCATTATTTATATCATCTTCGCTAAGAGTATACCAACCTGCAGGGAAATCATTATTATAACTTTTGCTGTGAAGATATTTAACCTTTAAACTTTTCTTATCTAAATCTATCAATATATCAGCATTTAAATCTTTACTACCTTTTCTAGCATAAAGCCCTAAATTTTCTTCTTGTAACTTTTCTATAACATATTGCCTTGTAACTTTTCTTGTTATTTTATTTTCACTTTTGTTTTCATAGTTATTTTCTGATTCTAATTTAGCAACACGTTCTTCTAAATTTTTTATCCTTCCATATAACTCGATTAAAAACTTTTCTATTTCCAATGTTTTCTCACCTTTCATTCTTTTTAGATTATAATTAATGTACCATATATCATCTTAAAAATCAATATTTTATCCTTTAGATATTTTAGATAAATAATTTTATCCAAAATATCTAAATACTTTTATATACATACATTATTTTTAGAGCTTTAAGGTAATATAAAATTTAACTATTCTATTGCTAATAAGCTCTATACTACTTTACCTAAATCTAATTAAAAAAAAATTTTATATATACATAAAATACCACCAGATTATCTAGTGGTATTTTTTATCAATTCTTTTATAACCCATATCAATTTCTTAGAGTATTAATATTCCTTACTTCTTAATGAAAATTAAAATTTAAGCTATTGCTTCAAACTACTCTATCTTCTCTTTACCAAGTCCATCAACATACTCCTTAGCTTCCTTTAGTCCAAGTTCTGTAATTTCTCTGCACCTTCTTACAGCTTCAACACTCTTTCCCTCTGAAACAAGCCTCCTTAATTCCTCTTTTTCTTCCTTTGTTACAATTTCAATTGCTCCAAACTTTTCAGCAATCTTATCTAAAGTAATCCTCATATGCTTAAGATCATTTCTCATTTGACTAATAACACTAACTAAAATCATTAGCATACAAGCCCCTATAATTATCCATACACTATTGATATTAAACTCCATATTTCACCCCTCCTAAATTTTAAACCTTCTTCATATTACTAGCGCCATAGGCATTTTCAGCCTCTCTATATAACTTCTTATAGCCTGAACCCACCTCATTTTTCTGCAATATATTTGAAAGTAGCCATGTATTCTCAATATACACAAACTTCCAATACTCAAAGTCACTTCTGCTATAATTATCATTTCCCTCTATTATCCTTCTTTTCCCCTTTGTATTAACTATGTAATCCCTCATGGAGAAATTAACCTCAACCCAAATAAATCCCCATTGCTTTTCATTCCCCTCAAAGAGACTTATTATTCTACACCCATTAAACTGAATATCCTCTAAGACATTTTTCTTATTTTCACTTTTAAGCTCCTCTAAAACCTTAAGATGCTTATTATATAATGAAGTTGTAAGTAAACTCTCCACCCTTTCATATTCATCATCATTCCAAGCATACTGAATACTATAAAAGGTATCTTCCACAACAGATTTTATATAATTAATATTCCAATAAGGATCCTTTAAGGCTAACTCCTTTAGCTTGTCACTTTTACGCTTAACCACTTTACTATACCTATCCATCTCAACAAACATTAAAACTACCCCTCCAGACAGCAAGAAAAAAGCTACTGATCCAAAAAGGAGTTTATGTTTCATAATAAATTTAAAATCAAAGGCACTGGCACCATCTTTTCCACCACCATTTTCACTTGATGAGATAAAGCCACCACCTCCAGCTCCACCTCCTCCACCGCCTCCTCCTGCTCTTGCATAAATAGGCTGTGAAGGTACTATTAGTAATAATATAAATAAAATCTCTATAATTCTTCTACACTTTTTATTCCTCATTAATCTCTTCCCACCTTAATATTATCCTTTGCTATAGCCATAAACCTTTGAACATTTCCAGACATTATATTACATATCTTAACTACTTCTCCATTTACATTCATAACTATAGATTTCCTCAGTATTCCTTCCCTTTCTTCAATAGAATAAATATCCTCATATAAAAAGCTTTCTGTATGCCAAAAACCTAAATTTAGCTCATAAAAAAACACTCTTTTATTTGTTGCAATGAGTATCCCTTATCTATATCCTCTTCTGCATACAAAAGTTAAAAGAGAACACTTCAAATAACATAATGGTCTTTCATCATAATCAAGTTTCTTAATTGCTTCATCATAAAATTTACTCATTAAAAATCACCTCATAAAACCCCAGAATGTTACTAATATTATATAACAAAACTGTTAATAATTTAAATTTATTACTCTTTATTCTTATAACCCTTCCCTATAAATTTTTTATAACTTTTCAATTATATACTCATTTAAGACAAGAAAATAACTCATATATGTAAGATAAAGTTTTGTAACTTTTTTTCAATTATACATTTACTTAAAAAAATTTAACTAAAATCCTCTTAAGCTTAAAGCATAATCTCTTAACTCCTTATTAATTCACATATACAAACCATCTCAATCCTCCCTAAAGTTTCAATCACACTAAATTATTATTCATCATAGTTTATTATATATGGACAGTACTGTTAATTAATAAAAGCCCTAAACTTCTTTCATAAAAAATAATCTTAGATTAAGCCTTAGGAGGGAATAAAGGTGAAATTACATGAAGCTAAAATATTGTCAACTGTTAAGGTAATTGACATAAAGGCACAGGGAGAACTAAGGAGAAGATTTTTTGACCTAGGAATAATAGAAGGAACAGATATAAAAGTTTTATATGGTGGCCCTTTTGGTGACCCTAGAGCCTATTTAATAAGAGGAACTGTAATAGCCATAAGAGAAGAAGAATGTGAAGAGATAGAAGTAATTTAATAGTAGGAGAAAAAGATATGAGTTTAAACAAAAATTCTACTGGAATTAGCTTATTATCTAAAGAAAAATCAAAAGGAAACACCAAGGAAGACTATGTTGTAGCATTAGCAGGAAACCCCAATGTAGGTAAAAGTACAGTTTTTAATGCTCTAACTGGTTTAAATCAACATACTGGAAACTGGCCTGGAAAAACAGTAGCTAAGGCAGAAGGATACTATGAATTTAAGGATTCAACCATAAAGATAGTAGATTTACCTGGAACATACTCATTGCTATCAAATTCAGAAGAAGAAGAAATCGCAAGGGATTATATATGCTTTAATGATCCAGATATAGTGGTTGTTGTGGCTGATGCAACCTCCCTAGAAAGAAATCTAAACCTTTTTATACAAATATCTGAAATAACAGAAAAGGCAATCCTCTGCGTAAACTTAACTGATGAAGCAGAAAAAAATAACATAAAAATAGATTTAGATTTGTTATCAAAAGAACTAAACGCAAACCTTGTTTCCTCCTCTGCCAGAAATGGAGTTGGCATAGAAGAATTAAAAGAAGCCATCTTTAAAGAAATAACCCTAAAAGACTCCAAAAAAAATGCAATAAATTATGATTCCCCTATAGAAAAAGCAATAGAAGAAATAGAAATCATACTAGATGAAACCCTTGAAGTTCCTAAAAGAAAGAAAAGATGGATAGCCCTTAGAATTCTAGAAGGAAATACAAGCATCTTAAAATCCTTATACAATAAATATAATATTCAAGAAAAGTATATAAATATGATAAGTAAAATAAAAGATGAGCTTAATAAAAATTATAAGGATGAATTAGTAGAAGATATAATAATAAAATCCATAATAAAAGAAGCTGAAAGAATAGGAAATAAGGTTGTTAAAGGGGGAGAAGAATATACTGACTTCCAGAGAAAAATAGATAAAATACTTGTGTCAAAATCAACAGGAATACCTATTATGATAATGACCCTATTAATTGTCTTGTGGATAACCATAACCTTAGCAAATTACCCATCTGAAATGCTTGCTAATATGTTCGCCCATGGAGAAATTTACATTAGAGACTTCTTCTCTGGACTAAACTTACCTCCTTGGATATCAGGAATATTAATAGACGGCATTTATGTTACCTTAGCTTGGGTAATTTCAGTAATGCTACCTCCTATGGCAATTTTCTTCCCTATGTTCACCCTTTTAGAGGACTTAGGATACTTGCCAAGAATAGCATTTAACCTAGACAAATGTTTTAAAAAGTGCTGTGCCTGTGGTAAACAAGCCCTTACCATGTGTATGGGACTTGGATGCAATGCAGCAGGAATCATAGGATGTAGAATAATTAACTCTCCTAGAGAAAGGATTATAGCTATATTAACTAATGCTTTTATGCCTTGTAATGGAAGATTTCCTATGCTAATTTCCATAGCAGCCATATTCATAGGTGGAATATCTGTAGGAATAAAAGAAAGCTTTATATCAGCCCTTACAGTAACTGTAGTTATAATTTTAGGAGTCTTAATGACATTACTAGTATCAAAAATCCTATCAAAGACAATACTAAAAGGAATGCCTTCAAACTTTATATTAGAACTACCTCCATACAGAAAACCTCAAGTAGGAAAGGTCATAGTAAGATCAATATTTGATAGAACTCTCTATGTTTTAGGTAGAGCCATTGCAATTGCAGCTCCAGCAGGGGCAGTTATATGGATATTCTCTAATATAATGATTGGTGATTCTTCAATACTAACAATATGTGCTAACTATTTAAGCCCACTTGCCAATGCCATAGGGGTAGATGGATATATATTAATGGCCTTTATCTTAGGATTACCAGCAAATGAAATAGTAATGCCTATAATAATAATGAGCTATTTAAGAGCCACCACAATGTTAGAATTAGATAATCTATATGAACTTAAAGAATTATTAGTTGCTAATGGATGGACAATCCTAACTGCAATTAATGTTATGATACTCTGCCTAATGCACTATCCTTGTGGTACAACCCTCTGGACAATCAAAAAGGAAACCAAGAGCTTTAAATGGACAGCCCTAAGCTTCCTAATCCCAACAGTGGCAGGCATAGTTATTTGCTTCATCACCACTCAGCTTTGGAGGCTCTTTGCTTAAAAACCTAAAAAGCCAAATTTAATAAAGAAAACTTAAAACTCAAGAATTAAAAAGCCATAAAAAATTAAAACCATAAAAAATTAAAATCATAAAACCTCATTTTTAAATTAGAGCTTTACTTGAAAAGAAAAACCATATTTCCTTTCAAGTAAATGCTCTATTTTAAATTAAAGCTTTACTTTAAACCCTAAAAACTTTACTTTCAAGTTTAAGACCTTGCTTGAAACTCTAAAAACTCGTTTTTAACTTAAATCTCCGTTTTTACTCTATTTAAAAATCTTAAACTCACTTTCAGACTTAAAAATCTACTTGAAAACCTAAAAATTTTATTTTCAAACTTAAGACTTTGCTTAAAAATCTAAAAAACTAATTATTTTTTTGCTGTATAATATATTTAATTATAAACACTGTTTAGATAAAAAATTTATTTTAAAGGGGATAGGTATTATGAATGTAGGTATGATAGCATGTTTAACCTTAGGCATATTTTTCTTAATCTTTTCAATCTGTTTTGCTATTTTAAAGGAAAAAGGTGCAATCCTTGTTAGTGGCTTCAACTCATTTTCCAAAGCTGAAAGGGAAAAATATGATCAAAAAAGAATAAGCCTAGATATGAGAAACTCTTTTTTCCTATGGGCAATGATTTTATTTATAGGGGCACTCTTCTCCTATTTTGTAAGCCAATATTGTGCAATTATAGCCTTTATTATTTGGCTAATTCTCTTCTTTAAAGATGTCCATATTAGCGCAACAAAGGCCTTCGAAAAATATAAATTATAAATTTTACTTTTAAATGTATAAAATTCTTATTTATGTCTATAATCAAGATATAAAACACCAATAAAAATTTTTAAAGTCATAAATTAACTTTTATAAAACCACAAGTTAACCTTATTTAGGTTGGTTTTATTGCTCCTAAAATGACCAAAGACTAGTTATTTTTTACTAACTAGTCTTTTTTATTGGTATCTATACTTTTCAATCAACTTTAAGAATTTAATTAAATATTTTCTATTAAAGATCTAAATGCATTTCTCTCTTTTTAATCCACTTTAATCCTTAATCTTTTCTATTGCTTCATTTGTTTTCTTATAAATGTGACATAAAAAAACACCTAATATACTTGTCTAATTATTGTTTAGCCTTAGATCTATTTATAAAAAACCTTAAAATATAAAATCCTAAAATACAAGCTAATATTCTTAATACAGTTAAGTCAAAATTAAAATGTCTAGGATAGAATATTAAACTAAAAAACAAAATAAATACTATAAATATCTTTAAGTTTGCTTTTAATGAATTGCATTTGTTTATTACTATAGGAATTAATATACCAAAAGGAATAAATAACATTAATATAAGAGATTGATCTAATATGTAAAGTTCTTCGTATATAGGCCCTTTATAGTTCATAAGATGTTTTACCAAATTAATTGAAAATCTAAAAGGAATATAGCTTGATTCCAAAAGATCACTACCCATACCAGCGGTGTGAGAAATACACTTTATTAAAAATCCAGAGTAAATTACTACAAATATAGTAGCTAGTATTCTATTAAGAGTCAAATACTTCTTAATTGAACTTTCTTTTATTGATTTAATAAGCTCATCTAATTCTATTGAATCCAATGCTTTTTTCTGCGCCTCTTCCTCTGAAAATCCTTCCTCTAAGAAGTCTTTTTTCATCTCTTCAGCATTATCAAGCAGTTGCATTTTTAACTCTTCCAATTCCTTTTGTGACATATCAAGTTTATTTAACTTATAGTCCAAAACCTCATTTAACCTCATCCTTCTCTCCTCCTAAAAACTTTTAATCAATTTTTCAATGAGCGAAAAATCTTTAAGCTTTAAGTCTAATTCACTTTTTCCCTCTTCAGTAATCTCATAATATTTTCGCTTTTTCTTTGAATTTTCAAATTCAACAAAATAATGCTTAATTAATTCTTTCTCTTCTAATCTCTTCAGAGCTGGATATAATGTTCCTTCCCCAATTATCAAGGCATTTTCACTCAAATTTTTTATTGTCTTAGAAATTTCATATCCATACATAGCATTATTCTTTAATAAAGATAATAAAATTATTTCTAAAGAACCCTTTAATATCTCTCTGTCCAAGCCATCACCCCTTTTAGCATAAAATTAATAAACCTTAAGTGTATACTCCTTAATATTTAATCCTCATTAAATGAACCTTTAATAAAGATTTATTAAACTTACTCTTTAAATCTCTTACTCTTAAGAAAATTATTCTACAGTAAAATATTCTCAAGTTAATTTTATCCAAATATACATCGCTTTACAAGGTATTTTCCAAGATTATTTCTCTTAAATTTTCCTTATGACTAAATAAATTTTATTCAATTTATATATTATTGGAATTATAAGCCATAAATTCTGTATAATAAAAACATAAACTATTGGAAAAGTTTATTTAATTTCACAAAAATATAATCTTTACAAAGGAGGAATTTTAATGTCTAAAAATCAAATTGAACTTATAACAGCATTAATTTTATTGTCATTATATTTAATAGCTCTTATAGTATTAAGGTTTGGATTTAAAATCAAAAGAAATGTAAAACTAGAAGGTAAGATAAGAAAAACCTTACCAAAGGCCTACAGCTATATCTATATATTTTTATTAATTGTAGGCTTTGCAGAATATGTATTTTTAAAAGGGAAAATAAACTTACTCTTAATAGTACTTTTAGGGGATCAATTAATCTTATCAAGTAGACTCTTAAAAGAAACTAAAAATTCAAAGGAAAAATACTATGACTATTTTTCCATAGGCTTTAGCTCAATAGCTATAATTTTATTAATAATAAACATGATATTTTTTTAGAAAATAAAAGACCTTTATAAGATTTATAAATATTTATAAATTTTATGTTTTTCTAAGCTTAATTGGGTTAATTTTATTTTGGGAGGTATAATTTATGAAGAAAAAAACAGCAGAATATATTAATGTGCTAGGAAGGTTTTGTGGAAAAAGAGATATTCCTTCTTTAAGAAAAGAAGAACTAAAAAAGAAGTATGACATAGATCAAGCTGATGTAATGGTACTCTTTGGTGGAAGCATAATCTGTGGGGGTGACCTTTTAGCAGAAGGAATTAAAAATAATATTGCCAAAAAGTATGTAATTGTTGGAGGTGCTGGTCATACAACAGAAGTATTGCGTAAGAAAATGCATTCTCAACTTCCAAATGTAGACACATCAAAATTAACAGAGGCTGAAATTTTTGATGAATACTTAAAATATAAATACAATTTAAAAGCAGATTTATTAGAATGTAATTCTACAAACTGTGGTAATAATATTACATATCTTTTAGAACTATTAAAGGAGAATAATATTAAGTTTAATAGCATAATAATCATGCAAGATGCAACTATGCAACACCGTATGGAAGCTGGACTTCGTAAATATGTTTCTAGTGATATTAAAATTATAAATTTTGCTACCTACAATGCAAAAGTAATCCTTAAAGATGGTGAACTTGCTTATGAGAATGATATTTTAGGAATGTGGGACATTAATCATTATATAACTCTTCTAATGGGTGAAATCCCAAGGCTTTCTGATAATTCAGATGGATATGGACCTAAAGGAAAAGATTTTATTGCCCATGTTTCTATATCTGATGAGGTTAATCTAGCATTTTCAGAATTGAAAAAAGAATTCTCAGGAATGGTTCGTACTGCAAACCCATTATACGCTTCCAAAAATTAAACAAACTCTAACAAGTGTATTACTAGTTTATAGTTCCCTCGAATAATTAAATGATTTTAGTATTAGATGTGTAATTTACATAACATATGTTAAATACTTGAAATTGAACACTTATATATTATATACTCAAGTAAATGAATAACTGTAAAATATTGTGTAAATAATAAATAACTATGAAATATATTTTTGGGTATAAAAGGGAGGTAGCAATAATGAAAATAGTTTTTATGGGGACTCCTGATTTTGCAGTTCCCTCATTGAAGAAAATGATAGAGAAATTTAATGTAAGTGCCATTGTAACACAACCTGATAAGCCAAGTGGAAGGGGTAAAAAGGTATCAATTTCACCAATCAAAGAGGTCGGACTATCTAATCAAATTCCAATTTTTCAGCCCGAAAAAATAAGAACAGACTCTGTAATTATTAATAAATTAAAAGAAATAGAACCTGATTTTATTATTGTTGTAGCATATGGTCAAATATTAACTAAGAAGATACTTGATATACCAAGACTAGGATGTATTTGTCTACATGCCTCTCTCCTTCCAATGTATAGGGGATCAGCACCAATAAATTGGTGTTTAATAAATGGAGAAACAAAAACTGGAAATACAACCATACTAATGGATACTGGTATAGATACAGGTGATATGCTCATGAGAAGTGAAGTTGAAATATCTGAATCTATGACAGCAGGAGAATTATATAATTTATTAAAAATAAACGGTGCTGAACTGTTAGAAGAAACAATAAATGGAATTATAACAGGTAAAATTTGTGGGGTAAAACAGCCTAATGATGGAAGTTCTTATGTAAAGATGTTAAACAAACAAATGGCAAAGATTAATTGGAATGACAGTAGTACTAACATACATAATTTAATAAGAGGATTGAGTTCTTGGCCATATAAAAATATAAACTCATGGCCAACTGCCTATACTTACTATAAAGATATTCCATTTAAAATATTCAAATCTAAGTCATTAGAAGCAAATATTATTGACCCGCCTGGTTGTATAATAGATGCAAATGATGAAGGAATTAAAGTGGCTACCAAGAACGGTATTCTGATTATAGAAATATTACAATTTCCAGGTGGAAAACTTCTTGAGGTAAAAGAATTTTTAAAAGGAAATAAAATAGAAAAAGGCATTATATTATCCTAAGCATAATTAATAGGCTATATAAGACTAAAATATTATTATTGCTTCGTAATATTCTTAATAAGAATACAATATTATGATTGTTGATTCGTAATATTCTTAAGTGGTAGAAGGGTGAGAAAATGTACATTAAGGGAACTTTTTAACAAGTTCCCTTAAAAAATTACATACTATCAACACTATTCTTAAACATAGCCAGAAACAAAGCTATAAATGACAATCTAATGCCTTAACTGCACCAACTTCATTGTATAAAAATAACCTAAAAATAAAACTTATTATAAGTTTTATATAAAAGTTTTGATACATCACCTTTTATTAAATCTTAATTCTAAAATGTTATTTTAAAAGAGCATTTCTTAAGCCAAGTAGGATTAACCCCTATCTTCTTTCCTATTTTTTCACTAATTCCAAAGGAATTATCTATTTCCAATATATAAGAAGCTTCTCCTTTACCTAAAGAATTTCCCTCTAAACTTTCCTTCTCTCCTCTTTTATTAGAAGCCTTAAGTTCCTGAACCTTATTAATTAAGCCTTCAAAATCCTCTATCCACAGAAATTCATTTTTACCATTTAAAATTCCACTTTCTAAAATATTTCTTGCTTTATCTTCCTTAAAAGATTTCTCTCCAGATTCCTCCAAAGGGTTACTGTCCCTTTCTTTGTTTAAACCATTAGCATCTTTCATCCCCTGCTTAGCTTCATAATCCATTGTATCATTTCCACTCCACTTAATCTCTAAAGTCTTATCTTCCTTTAGTTCTACTTTCCCATCATCATTAAGATTCATTTCCTCAAGAACTATATTAGTATAGGATGAAAAGTCATTTCCCTCTTCAACCTCTATCTTTAAAGAATTTATATTAAGCTCATGATGCAAGTAATTTGCTATCTCCAAAAGTTGCTCTCTAACTATATACTCATGAAACTTACTAGCCTCCAAAAGATAATTTTCTCTCTCTTTCTTAGGATGACTTATGTAATATTTCTTCTTTGCCACCCATCTATCCCCCAAAGGATTATAAAACTTCTCAAGTTCCTCTTCCTTATCTATAAAATAAAGATTTCCCTCCAAATAAAAGTCCTCTATTCCTCTCATTAAGTTACCAATTGAATAAAAAGAATTAGTTTTTCCTCCTATAGGAAAATTGCTCCTCTTATCACTACTAAAATTTCTTCCTGTTATTCCTGTATTAATTTTGTATATTCTAACATTCATTCTCTAATCCTCACCTTAATGTTTTATCTTTTAAGTTTAAAATAATTACCTTTTCATGTAATTAAAACGCTTTCTTTAAATATACCATGTGAATTAATTACTTTCCACCTCCATAAATTTGTTTATAATAATTATCTAAAAAAATTCTTAACTCTATTTAATTTCTCATTATTTAAAACTTCCTTATAGAAATCTTGTTTTTTAACATCTTATCTTTAGTAATAATTAAAATTTTAAAAAAGCCATTATTAGCCTTTAATTTTTAATATAGTTTTGAATAATGGTTTTATTCTTAATTAATTGGAGATAATAAGTCTGTTTACTCAAATTTTTAAAAATGATTTAAATTTATGAATGTGATAAAATAATAATATTACCCAAAAAAAGAACTTTGAAAGGAGAACATAAATGAAACCAGAAGAATTACTAAAAGAAGCTAATTTACTTCAAGAAACTATTGTTTCAAACAGAAGATATTTACACTCACATGCTGAGACAGGATTTGATTTAAAAAACACTCTTGCCTTTGTAAAAAAAGAGTTAATTGATATGGGCTATGAGCCAATAGAATGTGGTAAAGCAGGACTTATTGCTTTAGCAGGTGGAAAAAAGGAAGGAAAGGTTTTCTTAATAAGAGGTGACATGGATGCCTTACCAATTAAAGAGGAATCAGATGTTGAGTTTTCTTGCCAAAGTGGAAAAATGCATGCCTGTGGCCATGATATGCACACATCTATGATGCTTGGTGCTGCAAGATTATTAAAAAAACATGAGGATGAAATTGAAGGAACTATTAAACTTATGTTCCAACCTGCTGAGGAAATTTTTGAAGGTTCTAAGGATATGATTAAAGCAGGAGTATTAGAAAATCCAAAGGTTGATCAGGCACTAATGATTCATGTAATGGCAGGAATGCCTTTTAATGCAGGTACTGTTATTGTTCCTGTACCTGGAATTGGAGCTCCAGCTGCTGATTATTTTGAAATAAAGGTTCAAGGAAAAGGATGTCATGGTTCTATGCCTAACACTGGAGTTGACCCACTTAATGTAGCTGCTCACATTTTAATTGCATTACAAGAAATTCATGCTAGAGAACTTGCCATAAGCGATCAAGCAATTTTAACAATTGGAACAATGAATGCTGGTATTGCTGCCAATGTAATCCCTGACACAGCTACTATGGGTGGAACTATTCGTACTTTTGATGAAGAAACACGCTCATTTATAAAGGAAAGAATTGAAGAAATTACAGAATGTACTGCAAAATCCTTTAGAGCTTCAGCTGAGGTAATCTGGGGAAGTGGATGCCCAACCTTAGTTAACGATAAAGACTTAACTGTATGCTCTGAAAAATACATAAAAGAACTTTTAGGGGAAGATAAAACATTCTCTGTTGCCAAACTAAATGCCATGGCTGGAAATCAAAAATCTGCTAAAACCTCTGGTTCAGAAGACTTTGCTTACATAAGCCAAAAAATCCCTGCTATCATGTTAGTTTTAGCTGCTGGAACCCCAGACAAAGGATATCCATACCCTCAACACCACCCAATGGTTAAATTTGATGAAGAAGTTTTATCAAGTGGTAGTGCAGTTTACGCCTACACAGCAATGCGTTGGCTTCAAGACCATAAGTAAACTTAATTACAAACCTATTTTTGAAGAATTTGATAATATACTTAGATAAAAAAGTTAGCTTAAAAACTTTCTTCAAAAAATTCCCCAAAACATAAACAAAATAAAAAACATAAAAAGTTATAGACTATAAATTATTAATTTATAGTCTATAACTTGCAATCTCTAACTTTATAATTTAATACTCTATGTTATTAAATATTATGTATCTAACTGAAATTTAAGTTCCAGTTATAGCCTTTGTTATTAAATGATAGATTTTAAAAAACCGCTAATTATAACAAGTTATCTCTAATTCATTATAGCCTTATCAATAAACTCACCTGCATTTTTTACTATGTCAAAAGGCTCATACTCTTTCCACATTGCTAAGTTAGATAATAAAACTACTTGCTTACTTTGACTATCTAATTTATAGTTTAATAAATCATCTATAATATCTATTTCCTTTGAATCTTCTGATGCATATACTACTGAACCAACAGAATTAAAATCTTTTACTAATATATAATACATTTATTAAATTCCTCCTTAAAATCTTCCTCTATCATAATTATATTTTTATCATATAATTCTCTTAACTTAATTCCTATACTATTATCTTTGTATTTATAAACATACTTATGAAGCCACATATTAAATATATAATCTCTTTCTGTAAAGAATTGAACTTCTATAGGGTTTATATCCATAAAGTCCTACTTTCCTTAATTATTTAATATATTTTATAAGTATATCATATTATTACTATTTCTTATAAATATATTCTTCTAATCACTTCTACTTCAATTCCAATTACACCATACTTATCTATATCTTCTTTTGAGTAATATTGTTCCATATCAGTATAATGTACAATCTCATCTTCCCTATAGCCAAGTTTTACTTTATTGAATTCTTTATATAATTCTTCAAAATTATTGTACTTATAAATATCTATTACCTTAACCTCTAATTACTTCTTATTATTCATAGTGCTTATAAAATTTATATAATCACCTTTTGAAATTTTCTTTCTCTTTTCATCATATAATCGCATTTCAATTGTTTTTGTACCAATTTCTATCATTTCAAATGAATCTGGACTTAAATTCATAACATGCCTCTTCACTTTACCATCCCCTTGATCTTAAATTATATTTAATCTTAATAATTTTATATATTCTCTTTTTCCACTTCATACTTAACTTTTTTAATATAATCTAGTATGTTCTATATTAAATATAATCCATCCAAAATTCTCTTACAATATTTAACTTAAGATCAATGAAGTTATAAAACTAAAATACACTTAAAATAATTTAAAACTAAATTCTATATTTTAATAATATTTGAATATAATGTTAAATAATGTTAAAATATTTCATATAAAAGAATTCAAAGGAGGGATTTTGTGACTTTATCTAAAAATAAAACACTAGAACTTACGAAAAGTATTTTCTCATTAATATTTATTTATATAGGAATAGAATTTTTAGCTGCTATTATTCTTATTCCATTTGCCATAGTATTAGATCTAATATTTAAAGTAAATTTGTTGGGAAATCAGTATGATAGTATTTTAGATCTTATAGTAAATTGCACCGATCAAGTTTTAGGAATATATTTTTTTACTAAAATCTATAGGAAAAAGGAATTCAATGTACCAAAGATTAATAATCATATGTCCTTAAAGACCCTTGGAAAATATGCTTTAATTTCTCTCGGTGTTAGTGGAATATCAAATTTATGGATTTTTCTTATGCAATTTCTAGCAACCTACTCCCCTACTATTAAAAGCAGCTTAGAAAGTTTTATTGAGCATGATGAAATATTTAACGCTAATCCTATTCTTGCTTTTATATCAGTGGCAATACTTGCTCCAATTGTTGAGGAAATTATTTTTAGGGGAATAATCTTTAACGAAGCTGCTAAATATAAAGGCGGTGCCTTTCCAATAATTATATCTGCATTATTATTTGGATTAGCTCATATGCAACCAATACAAATTGTATATGCTTTTATAGTTGGACTTATTTTTGGATTTGTATATAGTAAAACTCATTCACTTCCTATTGTAATGTTTTTACATATGCTAAATAATTTACTTACCCTTTTCCCTGAACCATTTTCAACATTTATTTCTATAATACAAATACTTTGCATAATTCCAATGATATATTTATTAAGAAAACTCTACAAAGAAAGTAAAGTCTAAGCCCCTAAAAGACAATATTACTAGTTAAATTTCAAAGAATTCAAAATAAAAACTATATTCTAAATTCTCTTCAAAACAAAATATTCATAAAGATCAAGTTTTTATAGGTTAGATTTTTGTAATAATCTCTTGCCTATAAAAACCCTTAACTTCCCTAACCTTATATCTTCTTACTATCTACATAAAAATATTTTATTTACTACTATATTTTAAAACCATTAATTAAAAGAAACCCACTCTACCTCAACGTTCATTGACTCATATTTATAAAAAAAGTGATTTAATATAAAATTAAACCACTTCTTTTCTTCATAAACTATATTATAAAATTCCTATTAAATTAATAACTTTCTTCTAAAGAAATTATATGTAATATATCTCTACTTCATATAATTATCTATTAAATAATAGCATCTTTCCTTGCTTTCCTTTGCCACCTCTGAATTTACCATAAGAGGAGTAATTGAACCACCTTCATATTGTTTCCTTATTTCAGCTATATTACTTTCTTTTTCTTTAATCCAAGCCATTTCACTCTTCTCAAGTTCCTTAGCCTTTTCTTTGCTTAAATTTTGTTTTAAGTAATCATAAATTTGATTTAACTCATTATCATATAATTTAGCTTGTTCACCACTTATACCATTCATTCCTGCTTGTGTTGATCCTCTATTACTATCATACTCTTTATCTAACTTCTCAGACTCAATATCTATCTTTTTCATCTTTTGAAGATACTCTGATTTTGCTTTTGCTAAACTACTTTCATCCTTTGAATTCTCCTTTTTAGAAGCACTCTTACTCTCTTCCTTCTTAGAAGAATTACTTGCTCCTTTACTTTCCTTTTTATTAGAATTATCTACTTTAGCAGTCTCCTTAGTGCTGCTATCATTCTTACTATCCTCTTCTTTCTTTTCACCCTCATCTTTATTTGTAGCTTCTTTAGCCTTAGAATCATCCTCTTTAGCCTGTGATTTATCTGCTTCTCCCTTATCATTTGCCACATCAGCAGAATCTTTTGAACTAGTAGCCTCACTATTTTCTGAACTATTTACAGAAGCCCCCTCATTAGAAGTGTTTGTCTTATCTCCACATCCAACTAAAACGCCTAAACTAAGTACCACAGCCAATAAACTAATTAAATAATTTCTCTTCTTCATATCATAACTCCTTTTAAAATGTATTTATTCCTTTTGCTTTTTCAATTATATACCAATGACAAAGATTAATTTCTTCCTTTAATTTTCTATTTAACCTTAAATCCCATGTATTTTTTTCTAATTTATAACAATAATTAACATTTACTTAAAAATAGTTATTTTTTATTTATATTTTTTTACAATATATTAAAATCCAACTTTACAATAACTGTAATATTAAATATAAAAAGGAATCTTCATAGTTTCTTAGAATTATAATAGCTATAAAGCAGAAATATTCTAGTTTATGAAAAGAGGGAATCCATGGATGATCTAATACTTAAGAGATGTAAATACTGTGATAAAACATATGAAGGAACAAATGAAAGCTGTTGCTGCTCTGAGCCTTGCAATATTAAATATCAAAAATATATGAAACAAAGAGAAAAAACTGAAACTCCAGTAAAGATTTTTTCTATAATACTATTATTAATTTTCTTTATTAATATAATGTTTTTACCTAATAATCCTATATCAAAATATTTATTCATAGCTATTTCATTAATAGCACCTGCTTTACATGTAATATTTCCCTTTGGAGAAGATAAGGGTTTGCAAAAAAGAGGTGTAAAAAAAACTAAAATACTTTTCAGAACTATTGGTATAGCTATTCTAATTTATATATTAACTTACTACTTTTTAGAACAATTGTAAGTTAATATATTTATATGGAATAAAAAGGTTAGGAGAGTTGTAAAATGTCAAAAGTTAAATTTAATAAACTTCCTTTAGTTTATCCTATACCATCAGTATTAATAGGCACAGTTATAAATGATAAACCTAATTTTGCAACCATAGGAAACTGTGGAATAATAAGCCTTAACCCTGCTGTTATCTATATATCAATGGAAAAGAATCATTATACAAATAAAGGCATAAGGGAAAATCAAGTGTTTAGTATCAATATACCTTCAGCAGATTTAGTTGAAAAAGTTGATTATTGCGGGCTTGTTTCAGGAAATAACATTGATAAATCACAGATTTTTAAGTGTTTTTATGAAAGTAATAATAAAATCCCACTGATTAAGGAATGTCCAATAAATATGGAATGTAAAGTAACAAAGATAATTGAAATTTATGATATGGAAGTATTTATTGGTGAAATAATAGAAACTTATGTTAACCAAGACCTACTTACAAATGGTTTTCCAGATACAAATAAGATAAATCCACTTATTTACTCTATGGACAATAATTATTGGGAAATAGGTAACTTTATTGGCAATGCTTTTAATATAGGAAAAAATATTAAATAGTAATTTCAAAGTTCTTATATAAAAAATTATAGGTGGACAATCCACCTATAATTTCTTTAATGAATAATGACTAAGCAATAAGTCAAAAACTACACATTTTTTCTATTGCCATATTTGTCAAAATTCTTCCTTAAAGCTCTCTCTGTAGGAAATATTGAAGCAACTAAAACTACGCACTGAATCATACAAAGTGCTCCTCCTAAGGTTCCTATAGCCTGCTCACCTTTTCCAAGGACAAATAACATAACAATAAAAGATATAGCAAACATAATCCATCCTATTTTAAGCCATAGCCTTCCACAATATTTATGTGCAAACTCCCAAGTATCCTTATTTTTCATAGACATTGAGGTTCTATAACCATAAAAATAATTAATTTCCTTTGGTGCCTTTTTGCTAAATAGCTTACCAAAAATAATCATTATAAGTGGTATTAATAATTCCATAACCATCATAAAAATCCAAAATCCCATTTTCTCTCTCCCCTTTTAATCTAATTTATTCACTAAACTTATTTTTATACATCATCACTTTTAATTCACTTGCTACACTTTTAAATTAACTTATTCTTCAAGGTACTTTCTAACTATTTTATCTAAGGATTTTAAAGTTTCTTTCTCATTTTCAAGGTTTACTGCATAAACTCTAATCCTTTTATGCTGATCATCCTCTAAATACCAAGACTCTAAGTATTCTCCCTCTTCCCCTTCTATTCTTTCATTGTAAGGATAAAGAAGTATAACTGTCCTTGCATTCTTATATCTAGTAAGATAAGCATACATTTGATAAAGGTCTTCTCTCTTAACCCCATGCCTATTAAACTTACTCTCTACACTCTTCCACTTTGTATCTATTATTACACTCTCTATTCCATTCTTTTCAATTACTATATCAGGAATAAGTTTAAACACTCCTCTATTGCTTTCTTCCTTTATTAAAAGCTTGTATTTTGAATGCTGCATATGAACAGTTTCTTTATAAAGAAGTTCCCTTAAAAGCTTTCCTATATAAATTTCAAAGATTTCATTCATCTTAAAAAGTATAGAATAAGCCTTATTTCCTCCTGAGTTTCCAAGGGCTGACTCTCCTAAAACAATCATCTTTCCTAAGGTAAAAGCATCCTCAAAGGGTTTATTTAACCTATTAAAACTAAAATTATTCACCTCATTTAAGGTAACATTTCTTTCATCTACATCTCCTAAAATCATCTCTGAAATTCTTAAAAGCCTTAAGGTTTCTCTGTTTTTCACACTCTTCATGACTTCTTTTACAAAGAAGCTTAATATCTTATTTAATTTATTATCCCTAGAAAACTCCTCAAATCTACAAAAAGCCTTTGAACTATGAGAAGCCATGTTCTTAATCTGCTCCTGAACCCTTAAGCTTCCCTTTAAGGAATTTATATTCTCCTCAATATAAACATACTCCCCATAGACTCCTTTCCCAAGCTCTTTTTGAAGTTTTTCACTAAATAAATATGCCAGTATCTCATTTAGACTTTGCTTATATAACTTTAATGAACTGATTTCTGAATAATTAACCTTCAAAACTCCACACTTAGAAAGCATATTTAAAAGGGCTTTTCTTTCAAGCTCTGCACTATGATTTATGCTTATTTTAGGAAGTATTTCTATGGAAACTGTTGAAAGCCTCATGTATCCAACATAGTTTATAAATCTTAAGGTGTCTCTTTCCCAAAGTATATTATCCATATCTAACTTTTTAGACATAGCATAGTTATAAAGTTCATGAGCCTCTCTTCTGCTTATTATCTTTTCACAGCTATAGTTCCCATAAAAATCTTCTTCACCCTCATTAAAATCATCTCTGCTTTCATAAAAAGTTTCTCCAGAGTTCTTCTTAATAAAGTCACTTTTATTTTTTAAAATCTCTTTTCCATAATCCTCTTTATCATAATCCTTTTCTATATGATTATAGAAGTCATTAGACTTTTCATCACCTAAATTTAGTCTTTCTAAGTGATTTCTATCTTTTTCAGAGTCTTTTCTACTCTCTAAATCCCCTTGTTCTCTTATTTTATCTAGTATAAAGTCATCTACAATCCTAAGGGATTCATAGCTTTCCTTAATAATTATATGCCTCATTGTCTATTCCTCATCTTCATAGATATTTAGAAAGGCCTCTTTTTCTGGATTTTCCACTATGGAATACTTATACTCTTCTCCATAAGAATCCACTCCCATTCCCTTAAAAAGTTTTCTTGTATCAATTCTACTCTTTTCTATGAATCTATTAGCTCTTCCCTTTTTACAAGCACCTCCAAGGACTAGCTCTACCTTTTCCCAATCTCCATAGAAATACTCCTGCACCAAAGGTATAATCTTATTTTTCATTATGGAAACAAGTTCTTCAAAGGTAAGGTCTTCTTTCAAAAAGTAAGAGTGTCCAATTGTATGTTCTCTGTCAAATAAGTATTCTATCCTCTCATTAATCACCCTTAAAAACTCTCTTAAATTAATCCCACAAGCATCTTCTTTTAAAAGTTCTTCCTTAGGCATGTATTCAAAAAACTCAAATCTTCTTCTTAAGGCTGTGTCTAGTAAGGCTATGGATCTATCTGCTGTATTCATAGTTCCTAATATGTACAAGTTTTTTGGCACTCCAAAGCTTTCATTAGAATATGGAAGAGTAACCTTAAGCTGATTTTTCTCTCCAAGTCTCTTATCATCCTCTATTAAGGTTATAAGTTCTCCAAAGATTTTAGAAATATTTCCTCTGTTAATTTCATCTATAATAAGCACATAGTTTTTAGGACTTTTTGAAGCTTTTCTACAAAGCTTTTTAAAAATCCCATCCTTAGGAACAAATCCTGCTCCACTTTCATTGCTTCTTAAGCCTTCCACAAAATCCTCATATCCATAACTTTGATGAAATGTACAAAAGGCTATTTGTCCTTCCTCTAAAAGTTCATTAAAAATCTTAATTACTTTTTCTCTTTCCCCTTCATTCCCTATTAACTCTTTATACTTTTTAAAATCAATAATCTCTAAAGCTCTATTTATGGCATTATAAGTTTTCCCTGTTCCTGGAGGACCATATAGAATTTGATTTTTCACCTTAAGAATCTTTGGTTCTTCTAAATACTCTTCTCCATCCTCATTAATTCCTAGCTCTTCCTCCCCTGATAAGGAATACTCTCCTTCAACAGCTAAGTCATAATAAGGCTTAAGCTCCTTAACTGCATCTTCAAAAAACTCTCTTATTTCCTCTTTGCTAATTCTTTTAATATCTTCATAATATAAGGTTCTTCCTATTTGAAGTTTTAACTCTTTTCTTTCCTTAACATCCTGTATTAAAGCCCTTATATCACTTGTTTTTCCTCTCTCTAAATAACTATAATCACTATAATTATCCCAGTACTCAAATTTATCCTCCTCAGGATCTAACTCCTCTAAAAATCTAAAATGTCTAACATAGTCCCCTTCATCACTTTTTAAATCCTTAGTTTCTAAAACCACCCTAAATCTAAGCTTATTTCCCTCCTCAATCTTATCTGCAAATATGGATATGCTAGTTGAAAATCCTATCTTCTCTGGCTCCTTAAGCTCAATCCAAAGATAGTTTCTAACCCTTGTAACCCTTGCAGCAACTAACCACTTTGAAGCTCCCTTTTTTTCATAAACTAAGCCCTCTTCTTTAAATAAATCCCCAATAGCTCTAAATTTACTTAAAGTCTCCTGTGCCTCTTCTCTCAAAGCTATATATTTATTCTTTTCCTCAATATTTTCCTCATTTTCAGGGTTACTATATTCTTCCCCTGCATGATTCTTTAAAAATTCTAATATACTTAAATAATCCTCTTTTGTAAGACACTTAACTTCCTTAGTAACTTCATTCTTTATCTTATCCATATAAAAACACATTCTATGTAATTTTCAATTTGTAAATAATCCATCTATGCAACATTCTATCTATGTGTTCCATAATTTTATATCCTATCTTTATCTTAATCTATAAACTTCTTTTTTAACATCTTATCTGTAAAAAGCATAAACTTATATTTTCTTTTTAGATACTTAAAATTCTCTCTTTATC
>PPYF01593512.1_pt1 | contig 29589 bp, 24 predicted proteins | sample 1559871 | NCBI WGS metagenome assembly PPYF01 (sample SAMN08240021, study PRJNA423297) | Human gut metagenome, whole genome shotgun sequencing project.
TTATCTGCGCTTTTGGCTTGGCATCTGCCGCACCTCGCTCGCCGTATCGGCACTTAGAATTATGCGGTATTGCCTTAACTTAAGCAGCAGGGGAGAGGCGCAAAGGCCGTTTTTTGCGGTAAGAATCTCCGTTTGCAAAAGAATTTGACTGGAAATTGGTACGGTAGAAATCTCTGGATGGAAGGAAATGCCCTCTGCAAGCAGAAAAATAGAAAAAATAGATAAAATTTTCTCGGTAAGAACCTCTGCTTGACGAAGCGTGAGAAAGCAGAAAAGAAAAAGAGCAGAGGTTACCGTTTTGTATGGGATCGTAGAAAAGTACGTTAAAAACCTCTGTATTAGGAGAAGGTGGGTGACGAGGGAGTACGAGAGAAGAAAGATGAGGGCACTATTTTTTACGGCGTAAGAACCTCAGGATAAAAGAAGTCTTGGATAAGAACATTTGGTAATGCACAAAGCAGCACGGTACTTCCTTGGGAGGCTGCAAAAAAATCGCCGTAAAAACCTCGGCTTTGGGGGCAACAATCAGGCTTTATAAAATAGGGGCGGAGAAAAATCACTTTTTATGTTCAGAAAAGTCAAAAAGCACAGTTTTTGACCTTGATAGGGAGACAAAAAAGAGAAAATACGCGAAAGAAACATGCCGAATATACATTGAGAAAGACTAAAATATGCAAGAGGAGAAAAAAGAAAAATATATAAACGGAGAAATTTACGGAGAAAAAAATCAGATAATAGTTGCAAATAAATCGGCGATGATACGAGACAAATCGCGGAGCAAATAGTGAGATCAACGATACTTAAAAGAGATTATTAACGCGAAAAAAATTAAAAATCACGGAAGAAATGGCCGAAAAAGTGTTGGACAGAACGGGATGATGGAGGGAAAGGAAGCGGCAAAGAAAAGGTGGCTAAAAACCAACCTATTATAAAGCAGAATGTGAAGAAAAAGGATGATAGGGTGGAGTAGATGGACTTTACGACACCAAAATTTTCTCGGTAAAAATCTCTGCTTAATTCCAGAGAAGCGGGCAGACAGGCAGCGCGAGAAAGCGCTTCCTGAAAAAATGTGCGGTAAAAATCTCCGGTATGGGATGCTGCTTTATGAGGAAGCAAGAAAAAAAGACAAATGAAACGTTTTGAAATAGGCGAAAACAGAACAGCTGCAATAGAACTTTTAGCAACAGCGACAATGCTGGAGTTATAGGTATAGCAACAGGTACCGAAGTCTACAAAACTGTTGCCGTAAAATTGGGAAGCAAATAAAAAGATGTTTGTAGATAAGAAAAGGAAAAGCAGAGGAAAAAAGAATGAACTATACAAAGAAGGAGCCACCGAATTAGTCTTTTTAATAAATGATATGTTGTGGCAACACCGCACAATTCCCGCCTTACGGCTTAAGCACCGCTCCGGCGGCTGCGGCACGGCATCTGCGTTGCCAAAATAAATGATATGTTGGAAATTTTCTGAACCCTGTTCCAAGAAAAAACTCTGATCCCGATTTGTTTTGCCCCGCATACAAACTCGGCCGCAAAAAGAAAACAGTTCAAAGAATGGCGAATAGAAACTTTCTGGCTTCATAAAACTTTTTACTTTTTTCAAAGACAAATAAAACTTTCTTTCTCGCGTAGGAACTTCTTGCTAAATCCTGAAAATAGTGTATTATAACTAAGTGTGGCGCTGGAATTTACAATCCATCAGTATCGGAGTTTCAGTATGATGAAAAATACAATGTTGGAAATGTCCCGTTATGCAGCGCTGGCTCGCCAGGCTGTGGCAGAGGGTATTGTTCTGCTGAAAAATGAGGCTGTCTTACCACTGGCTTCCGGCGGCAGAGCGGCTTTATTTGGGTACGCGCAATTTCACTACTACCAAAGCGGCACAGGGTCAGGCGGGCTGGTGAACACCGCCCATGTGCCGAACCTGCCCGAAGTGCTGGGCGGTCCGGACGGTTACCAGCTGGATGCCGAGGTGCAGGCCCGCTATGAAGCATGGCTGGCGGAACACCCTTACGAGATGGGAACCGGCTGGGCACAGGAACCGTGGTTTCAGCCGGAAATGCCGCTGGATGAAGACTTTGTCCGCGCTGCGGCCCAGCGTGCCGAAACGGCGTTTATTGTCATCGGTCGCACGGCAGGGGAAGACCAGGACAATAGCAATACTCCCGGCAGCTTTCTGCTGACCGAGGGCGAGGAAAATATGCTGGCGCTGGTTTGCCGTCATTTCAAAAAATCTGTGGTGCTGCTGAATGTTGGCAATATCATTGATATGCAGTGGGTCATGCGATACAACCCCGGCGCGGTGGCGTACATCTGGCAGGGCGGGCAGGAAGGCTGCCGCGGTGTGCTGGATGTGCTGAACGGTACCGTCAACCCCTGCGGCAAACTGCCCGATACCATCGCCTGCACCCCGGCAGATTATCCGGCGGCTGACCATTACGGGGCGGATAACCGCAACATCTATGCCGAAGATATTTACGTCGGCTACCGCTATTTTGAAACGTTTGCACCGGAAAAGGTGCTTTATCCCTTTGGCTTTGGCCTTTCCTATACAAAATTTGAAGTTCGGTTGTTGAGCGCAGATGAAACAGCCGATGGCATTACCGCCTTTGCTGCCGTCCAAAATACCGGCAGCTGCCCCGGCAAGGAAGTTGTGCAGCTCTACTGCACCGCGCCGCAGGGGCGGCTGGGGAAACCGTCCAAAGTGCTGTGCGCCTTTGCAAAAACCAGAATGCTGGCCCATGGGGAGAGCCAGACCCTGACACTGAAAGCCCCGTGGCGTAACTTTGCCAGCTATGATGACAGCGGTGTGACTGGGCACAAGTCTGCCTTTGTGCTGGAAGCAGGTGAGTATCGCTTCAGCCTTGGCACCGATGTGCGAAGTGCGGAAGAAGCTTTTACGGTCACACTACCGTTGATGGTGGTGGAACAGTTGGAATCTGCAGCTGCTCCGGCTGTAGCCTTTGAACGCCTGCGCCCTGGTGCGGATGGAACCCCAGCATGGGAACCCGTGCCCACCGAGGAAGAACGGCCCGAGCCCCGCCGCGCCGCCCGCCTGCCGCGGGAATGGCTCCAGACCGGCGACAAAGGCATCCGCCTGCGGGATGTGGCCGATGGTACCACTGCGATGGCAGACTTTGTGGCACAGTTCAGCGATGAGGAGCTTTGCACCATTGTCCGGGGCGAGGGGATGAACTCTCCGCGCGTTACGCCGGGGACAGCTGGGGCAATCGGAGGCGTCAGCGATGCTTTGCAGCGCTATGGGCTGCCTGCCGCCTGCTGTTCGGACGGGCCGAGCGGTATTCGTATGGACTGCGGCACCGTTGCTTTTGCCATGCCTAATGGCACCTGCCTGGCCGCGACTTTCAACGAGGGATTAAGCGAAGAACTCTACTCGATGGAAGGGTTGGAGCTGCGCAAAAACCATGTGGATACGCTGCTTGGCCCTGGCATCAACATTCACCGCCATCCGCTGAACGGCCGCAACTTCGAGTATTTCTCGGAAGATCCGCTGCTGACCGGCAAAATGGCCTGTGCTCAGCTGCGCGGGATGCACCGCTGGGGTGTAACCGGAACCATCAAACATTTTGCAACGAACAATCAGGAGCACCGGCGTCACTTCGTTGAATCGGTTGTATCGGAACGTGCTTTGCGGGAAATCTATCTGCGCGGCTTTGAAATTGCCGTCAAAGAGGGGCATGCCCGCTCCATTATGACATCCTATAACCCGCTGAACGGTTACTGGACGGCCAGCAATTATGACCTTGTTACAACAATTTTGCGCGGCCAATGGTGTTACACAGGCATTGTGATGAGTGACTGGTGGGCCGATGGCAATGACCGCGACGGCGCAGGCAGCACCAAGCATGTGGCTGCGATGGTTCGCGCCCAGAATGATGTGTTCATGGTTGTGACGGACCCGGAGCATAACTCCGGCAGCGATGATCTGGCCGTTGCTTTGACAGAGGGACGGCTGTTCCGGGGCGAGCTGCAGCGCAGCGCGGCGAATATCTGCCGCTTTTTGCTGCAAACACCTGCGTTCCGCCGCAGCATTGGCCGCACCACGGCGTTGGATGCCCAGTTGGAAGCGATGGCCGAGCAGGATATGCAGCAGGCGGCGCAGAACGGGCAACCCCTGACATTACATGGAGGCGTAAGCATTGACCCGGCCGCGATTGATAATGGTTACCGCCGCACCACTGCGTTTTGTGTGATGGTTGAGCAGGGCGGCGCATACACGCTGCATCTGCGCTGCCGCGCAATGCCGGGCAACAGCCCACTGGCCCAGATCCCGGTTTCGATTTTTGCGGGACGGGTGTTTGTGAAAACCATTACCATCACGGGCGCACAGACCGACTGGTGCGAGTTTACGGCGGCGCTGCCTGCCGTTGACGCGGGGAAAACTTTCTACCTGCGTTTCTACTTCGGTCAAAGCGGTATGGAGTTGGACGCCGTGTCGCTGGATCTGCTGTCATGACATTGACAAACAATCTCGAATATATCAGGTATACGGAGTAATTGTACGTACATCAAAAAGGACAAAAAATGGAAACAACACTGTTTTATGCCCGCGCCGCCTGCGATACAATGATGCGCAAGTTTGCTGCTGCCGACCTGCCGCCGAAAGGCCATTTCTATTATCACCAGGGCGTTTTTCTTTCCGGGGTGCTGAAAACCTGGCAGCTGACCGGGGAACAGAAGTACCTGGACTATGCCGCAAGCTGGGTCCACGCCGTTTTTGACGAAAGCGGAAAAGTTAAACAGTACAAGCGCGCTGACCTTGACGATATCCAGGCCGGCATTTTGCTGTACACCCTGTACGATGCAACTGGGGATGAATTCTACCGCCGCTGTATCGAAAGCGTTGCCGCCCAGGTGCAGGATATTCCACGCTGCCAGTGCGGCGGTTTCTGGCACACCTGCGGCTCGTCGAACCAGATGTGGCTGGACGGCTTGTATATGGCCTGCCCGTTCATTGCGGAGTATGCCCGCCGCTTTGACCGTCCGGAATGGACGGATTTGGTTGTCAACGAGATTCGCCTGATGCGGGAGCACACTCGCGATGCCAAGACCGGGCTGTGGTATCACGCCTGGGACGAGAGCCGCAAAGCGGATTGGTGCAACCCCGAAACCGGGCTTGCACCGGAATTCTGGGGCCGCAGCATTGGCTGGGTGCCGGTGGCCATTCAGGATGTGCTGGAACAGATGGACCCGGATGATGAACGCCGCGCCGCTTTGGAACTGTATGTGCGCGACCTGCTGACCAGCCTCTTGCGCTATCAGAGTGCGGATGGCCGCTGGTATCAGGTTGTGAACAAAGGCGATCAGCCCGGTAACTGGTTGGAAAATTCCTGCTCTTGCCTATATGCCGCGGCGCTGGCTCGCGCTGCCCGCACCGGACTGATGAGCGCTGAGGCGATTGATGCTGCAAAACGTGCCTTTGACGGCGTTGTGAACAGCCTGGAATGGCAGGGTGAGGATATCCAGATCGGTCATGTCTGCATCGGAACTGGTGTTGGCAACTATCAGTTCTACTGTGACCGTCCCTGCGTCACAAATGACCTGCACGGTGTTGGTGCTTTCCTGCTGATGTGTACCGAACTGCAGGTGGCAGAGAATGTTTGTGCGCAAAACAGATGAGATGTGCCCAAATGTAAGGGCAACACCGCACAATTCCCGCCTAACGGCTTAAGCACCGCTCCGGCGGCTGCGGCACGGCATCTGCGTTGCCAAAATGGATGATGAACGGATGGCTGTGATGAACCCACTGGATGCTGGCCGGTTTGCAGCCGGAGCATTCCTATTACGCCAAGCTCTGAGATAACCAAAAAAGAAATTGTGTCCTGCACTCTCAGGGTATCTGGAACGGCGATGCGATCATGGTGAATCCCATCGAAATTGAAGGGTTCCGTACACCAGGGCATACCATTCATGATGTGACCTTGAGGGATTGCACTTTACCGCAGGATGCGAGCATCCGTCTGGCCTTGTATGATGAGCTGACCTTGCAGAATATCCACAGCGCAGCTGAATAAGCAGAAATCCCGGTATGGTACGAACTGTGTACCATACCGGGATTTCATTATAGGAACAAGTTTTTACAGCGCACCGTCAGAACGGACATTGTCATAGTTCAGCACACCCGCGAAGAACGCAAGCGCCAATCCCTGGCCCCAGCCCTGAATCCAGTCGCGGCTGATGCTGCGGTAACCGTCGGCATCTTTCATAACCGCGGTGCCGCCGGAAACATTCAGCACGCGGCCATCCGGGCTGACGTTTGCCAGCATACCGGGGATAGATTTATTGATGTACTTGATGTGCAGCGGGTTGCCCTTGGCGATCATGGCGGCAGCGATGCCGGCGCTGGCGCTGACTTCCTCATAAGAAGTTTCATCGTCCACAATGGTGCGCCACAGGCCGTTTTCGGTCTGGTAAAGCTTAAGTGCGGCAAGCTGGTCGTTCAGGCTGCCGACAACATCCAAAAACTTGGGGTACAGGTAGCACTGCGGCAGGCGAATGCCCACCTGAGACATGGTATACGCGGCCCAGGCATTGGCGCGGCCCCACTTGATGCCGGACATGTGGTCCCCGGTAATATTGTTATAGCCGTGGTAGTACAGCCCGCTTTCAGGGTCCTGCAAATATTTGATATGCCAGTAATACTGGTTCAGCGCGTCATCAATCAGCTGTTCATCTTTCAGCAGCACACCCATGCGCAGAAGGAAAAAGCCTGCCATAAACAGGGTATCGGCCCATGCCTGCTCCGGAAAATCATTGTTGACGGAGACCGTGTGCTGTAAAACATGGTCGCCAAAGCGCAGGGCTTCTTTTTCCAGATACTCCACCTTGCTCTTGGCAATGTTCAGATACTTCTCGTCGCCGGTGTGCTGGTACAGCGTGATCAGACAATGTCCCATCGAACAGGTATTGACCGTCCAGCGGGGCAGGCCCAGCTCAATATATTCATCCACGCGGTCCTTGACCAGCTGCAAATAACGTTCATTTTTCGTAACTTCGTAAGCCTCACAGATGCCGTAATACGCCACGCCGCAGGGCCAATCCCAGGTCATATCCATGCGCATGGTGCGGTCAACGATCTTATCAATTGTTGCTTCGATCTGCACCTTATCAAAAATCAGGTTTGCCATTTTCGTTGCTCCTTTTATTTCATGCGTTTCTCTTCAATGCTTTGCTGCATCTGATGCAAAATTTTTATATCTGCGGGGGCGCATTCCAGGATAACTTCATCCCGGATCAGCGGTGTTTCGGGTGCGTATTGGGCCAGCCAGTCCAGAATGGGGGCATAGTCCATCTGCCCCTTGCCAAGGCCGACCAGCGTTTTGGTGCCATCGGGTTCAATGCGGCAATCTTTACAGTGCATCGCGCCCAGCTGCTTGCCAATGACCGCCAGCCAGCTTTTCCAATGCTCTGCCTGGAAGGCTGCATTCTGGGCATCCTTTGTGGTAAACAGATTTACCGGGTCAAAAATGACCTTTATATTATTCGGGGCATCCAAGGCCTGCAATAGCTCGGCCAAAATTTCCGGGCTGCACAAGGGGTGGATCGCCACCGGCTCCACGCCAAAAACTGCGTCCAGCCGCACAGCTTCTTCAGCAATGCGCTGCAGGCTGTCCAGCATCAGCGGGCGGCGCAGGGCTTTTTCTTCATCGGACAAGGCGGTCCAGGAAGTCTCGCTGCCAACCATTCTGGCACCCACCTGCTTTGCGTACCTCAGGCAGCGCTTCACATTTTCTACCCCGGCAAGACGGGCGGGCTCATCGGGCGCGCTCAAATCCATGTAGCAGCTTAATACGGTGATTTCGATATCCTCGGCATCAAATGCCTGAAAAATTGCGGAAAGCTGTGCATCTGTGACCGATGCAAAATCTTCAATGCCTTCAATCGCCCGCGGCATTGCCAGCTGCGCACCAGTATACCCGGCAGTGTGCAGAATGTGCGCTAGTTGGACGGGGGTATGTTTGCCGTAGTCATGGGCACGGCAGCTGATACGGATCATTGTGCAAACCTCCTATTCGTGGGTACCTGCACAGCGGGGGAGATAAACAAAATTTGGAGCATCCGGCCCCTGCTGTTCTTTGGCAAAATGCTCAAAGTGACTTTCTGGGTCAACAGCAAGCCATTCTTGCAGCTCGGCGCTTGGTACACCGGGTTGGTGGCGGATATTTACATGGGTACGCGGTTCTTCCAGATAAGAAAACAGCAGGTTTTCCTGTACACTGATCAGATGCCAGCGATCCCCCTCCAGCAAGCCCTCGCTCACCAGCTTTAGATGGTACTCCATGTAGCTGCACCATTTGTCCGGTTTCAAAACGGCAATGCGCCCATGCTGTGCACCGGAATGGCGCTCACGCAGCCAATCGCCGGCAGTGGTGGGGATATCGTGGTAAAAATACGGCTGCATTGCTATCCAGCGGCGGGGCAGGGCTTCGCCCATGGCAGCGGGCCATGGGCAAAGCAGTGCATCCAGCAGGGGCGACAACCCATCCGGCGCAAGCGCTGTGCCGACAGATTCAAGGTACAGGAACAAGTGCGCCTGATACCGAAACAGCGAAGCTGTCAGCAGCTGGTGTGCTTGGCGCAGCCCCTCAACGGTTTGGGAAAATTCCTGCATGGCAGCAGCAAGAGATACCGCATCGATTCCACTGTGCAGCACAGCATGGAATGATGCGCGAACCACGGGACAAAGCTGCCATGTAAGGCTTTCTGACGGCATTTGCCTACCCCCAATACGACTTATTTATTTTATTGTAAGCCGCCCAGCCGGAAAAATGCAACTTGTATAATGCACGGATTCTTTGTGATAATTGAAGTTTACAGACAATAAAAACTGTGTTATGATGGGCACAAGTTAGGCAGAGTTCCTGCCGGAAGGAGCAGAACAATGGAATACAACATTCTTTCCTGCGGTGCGGTGGCGGACGGAAGGACAAACTGCGCAACTGCTATCCAAAACGCTGTGGATACGGCCTCGGCGGCAGGCGGCGGGCGTGTCATCATCCCGGCCGGGCAGTATCTGAGTGGGTCGGTATTGCTGAAAGATAATGTGGAACTTTACCTGGAAGGCGGCGCGGTCCTTATCAGCAGCCTGGACCCTGTAGATATCAAACCGTTCCCCCAAGGGGGAAACGGCGTGAACCCTGACGATACGGCCGATGGCTGGCAGAGCGGCTTCTTTTTGGGTGCATCCCACGCCAAAAATGTGACCATCAGCGGTATGGGTACGATTTACGGCCAGGGCGACCAGGTGTTTTTGGACAAAAACGAAGATAACGGTTTCCATGAATGCCCCAAAACCTGCGAAGCGTTCCGCCCGCGCATGATGCTGTTTGAAGATGTGGAAAACTTTACCGTGCGCGATGTAACGCTGAAAGATGCCGCTTTTTGGACACTGCATATGGCAGGCTGCCAGAATGTGCGCATTGACGGAATAAAAATCCTGAACGATGACCGCGGAGCCAATAACGACGGCATTGACCCGGACTGCTGCCGCAATGTGGTAATTGTCAACTGCATTGTCTCAACGGGTGATGACGCCATTGTGGTAAAATCCACCGGCCCCATGTCGCGCCGGTATGGTGTGTGTGAGAATATCACCATCACGAACTGCGTGCTGCATTCCCGCGATTCCGCCTTGAAAATTGGCACCGAGACCCACGGAACGATCCGCAACGTAACTTTAAGCGACTGCATTATTGACCGCTGCTCCCGTGCGGTGGGTATCTGGGTACGCGATGGAGGAACGGTGGAGGATATCCATATTCACCACCTGACCGGATCCACCCTGCGCTATGCAGACCGCTATGCCGAGCCGGGTGCACCGGGCTGGTGGGGAAAGGGCGAACCGATTTTCATTAGTGCGACCCCCAGGAAAAACAGCCGGACAAAGACAGGAACCATCCGGAACGTTACATTCGATAACCTGTCCATTACCTGCGAAAGCTGTGCGTTCCTGGCCGGTGAGCCGGAAAGCTGCCTGCGGGATATCCGCATCCGGAACCTGCACATGACTTTTAAGCGACAGGGAACCCAGCCGGGAGGCTTGTTTGATGAACAGCCATCGGTGCGGCATGTGTACTCCCATGCGATCCCCGCATTGTATGCCCGCAGTGTGAAACAGCTGACCGTGCAGGACAGCACCGTGCGCTATGCGGATAAAAGCGAAGCGTGGGCGAGCGAAGTTACAACACTGGAGGACTGTACGGAAAGTGCAGTTGACCTTAAAAAAATTCAATAATCCTTGTAAGGAGGCAGATATTTATGTACCAGGCGGCACAAAACCGTTACAACACCCTGCCAACCCGCCGCTGCGGAAACAGCGGCCTGCTGCTGCCCGCTGTTTCGCTGGGGCTGTGGCATAATTTTGGCGATACCTCCCCGTATGAGAACATGCGTGCGCTCTGCCGTACGGCGTTTGATAACGGCATTACCCACTTTGACCTTGCCAATAACTATGGCCCAGAACCGGGTGCTGCCGAGCGCAATTTTGGCCGGATCCTACACGATGACCTTGGCGTTTACCGCGATGAGCTGATTATTTCCACCAAAGCAGGCTATGAAATGTGGGACGGCCCTTACGGCAACTGGGGCAGCCGCAAATACCTGCTGGCCAGCCTGGATCAGAGCCTGCGCCGCATGGGGCTGGACTATGTGGATATTTTTTACCACCACCGCATGGATCCTAACACCCCGTTGGAAGAAACAATGGGTGCGCTGGCCCAGGCGGTGCGCAGCGGCAAGGCGCTGTATGTCGGCCTATCCAACTATGACGGCCCCACGCTGGAAAAAGCCACTGCGATTTTGGACGAACTGCATGTGCCGTTTATCATCAATCAGAACCGCTACTCGATTTTTGACCGCACGATTGAAAATAACGGCCTGAAAGCGATGGCTGCTCGGTTGCATAAGGGAATTATCACCTTCAGTCCGCTGGCACAAGGACTGTTGACCAACCGATATCTGCAGGGGATTCCGGCTGACAGCCGGGTACGCACAGACGGGCGATTTTTGAAAGAAAAGGATATTACGCCGGAAAAAATCGCTCAGATCAATGCCCTGAACGATATTGCCCAGGCCCGCGGACAGACGCTGGCTGAAATGGCCCTGGCCTGGCTGCTGAGCCATGATGAGATTACGACCGTGCTGATCGGTGCATCGAAAACCAGCCAGATCCTGGATAACATCAAAGCAGTGCAGAACACGAGCTTTACGGCAGAGGAACTGGAAGCGATCGACAGAATCAGCAAATAAGCCGCAATCGATAATTTGAAAGGGTCCCTTTTTGTTTCGGGAGTTATGGGGTTGGCGGGCACAGCCAGCCGCTGTATTTCAAGATAGAAGTACCAATGCCGGTGCCTGTGGCCCGCCGCCAGTCCGATGGGGCGGTGCCCATCACCTCATAAAAATGGCGGTTGAAGCTGGACATGGAGCCAAAGCCGACTTTTTCACTGATGGTCAGGATCGAATCATCGGTCATGCGCAAAAGGCTGCAAGCTTTTGCAATGCGCGTCCGGTTCAGGTAGTCCAGCGGCCCCATGCCGACAAGCTCCCGGAACACCCTGCGAAAATGGGATTCGCTCATGCTGCACGCATCGGCAAGGTCGCGGATGCTGAAATTCTCCATATAGAATTCATCAATATAGGTCAATGCAGGTGCAATGACCATGCGGTTTGCTGCGGCAGAATCATTTTGCTCGGTGGAAAGCCGCATGACTTCGGTAATCAGGGCAACAAACAGCCCGCGCACGCTGATCTCATAGTTCAGGGAACGTGTTTGCATTTCCTGCAGGATCATCTTGACATAATTTGCCAGCGCGGGGTGGTCGGCAGAGGAAAAAATGCCGCTCCAGCCATGCAGTACCTGGGTCAGCAGGCGGCTGTTTGGCAGGGCTGCGGGGTCAAAGAAGGGGCGCAGCAGCTCCTCTGCATTGGTAAAAATATAGCTCCATTTACACGGGGCAGAATATGGGAAAACACGATATAGACCGCGTGTGCCAGGGCCTGCGTGATTCGCTGAAAGCGCTTTGCGTGAGCTGCCTGGTGGTGGCCGTCGCGGTGTTTGCATCGCGCCGGCTGCTGCTGTCGATTTTCCTTGACCCAGCCACCGATGCTGCCAGCATTGCACAAGGGGCGGATTTTCTCAGTGTAATGGGGTTTGCCTATATTATTGCCGCGGTAATGAACAGTTATCTGAACGTGCTGCGCGGTGCAGGGGATGTAAATGTCAGCCTGGTTGCAGGCCTGTTTGAGATGGGGGCCAGGCTGGCGTTTGCCTCTTTGCTGGCGCCGCACCTGGGTGTGTGGGGCATCTGGCTTGCCACCCCGTTAAGCTGGGCTTCCGGCTGTATCATCCCGGTGGTGCGGTATTACAACAAAGAATGGATGAAGCGAACGCTGATCGGAACCGGTGAGAAATAAAAGAAAACACGGCTCTGCGATAGAAAAATCATCATGAGACCGTGCTTTGTCTTGTATTTATGAATTTTGGGCAAAAGGCTTCAGTGCGCTTTTGCGGTATTGCTGCGGGCTTTGGCCTGTCATGGAAGAAAAGCGGGTGGAAAAATTGCTTTCATCCTCAAAACCAACCTGGCGGGCAACCTCGCCGACAGGGAAATCTGTCAGAACCAGCAGTTCTTTTGCGCGGGTAATACGGGTGGATAACAAAAAATTGTACGGTGTTGTGCCCATATATTGCCGGAAAAGCCGCAAAAACCAGCTTTTGCTGACAGGGATCTGCGCCAGCAGCATATCCAGATTGATGGGCTCCGCATAATGTGCACGGATATAATCTGCAATCTGCTTGATCATGGTCCGGTTGGAACGGCTTTCGTCCCCGGAAAGCTGCTGGTGGGCAAGCAGTGCCAGCATTTTGTGCAGTGTCAACCCAATTTCGATCTGGGCGGTGGTGGTTTCCTTTTTCCACTCGGCAAACAGTGTTTCAAACAAAGGCTGCATCTCCATGCGGCTGACATGCGCAGCGGTAAGCCGCCCCTGCGACTGTACGGAATCGGCTAACGTTTTAACCCCAACACCGTCAAGGTGTACCCAGTAGTGTTCCCATACATCATAGCCGGGGGCCGTGCAGTAACTTTGCGGTGTGCGGCAGTTCATCAGCAGTGCGGCACCTTGCGGCAGCTCAATGTGCTGTTCGTTCTGCTCAATCAAGCCAGCCCCGGCCAGGGTATAAAAAAGGATATAACTTTCCTTGTCTGTACGGGCTGTGGCAAAGTGGGAACGCCCATAAAACAGTCCGGCTTCCGTTGCATAAAACGGCTGTGCCAACACGGCGTTATTTGGCGTTGCGCGCAGCCACACACTGCGCTCTTCCACGTCCATATTATAGGTCAACATAAGGGATCACCTCAGTAGAATTATCACAAAATAACCAGTGCTTTGTGGTATGAAATAGATCAGAAAAAAGCAATATAATGTAAATGAAAAGAATGGTAACACTACAGTAATTTTACCAAAAATAAGGTGCGGATGCAACCTTGTTTTTTGACTTTGGTTTTAACGTAATACAAAATAAAAATGTTTGTACGGAAAGGAAATCAACATGGAACATATGGCATGGAAAGGCCGCATCAAACCCGGTTGCAAGGCAGAATATCAGCGCCGCCACGCAGAGATCTGGCCGGAGATGGTCAAGGTTTTGAAAGAGGCAGGCATCTGCAATTACAGCATTTTTTATTGCAAAGATGAACTTTTTGGCTACTATGAATGCGAAAAAGGCGTTGCCTATGCTGAAAAAGTGCAGGCAGAAAGCCCCATTGTGGACCGCTGGAATGAGTATATGAAAGATATTCTGGAGCTGGAAATGGACCCCGTGACCGGTGCCCAGCCCAAGCTGGAGCAGGTGTTCCGGCTGGATTAACAAACAAAGCAGAGAAGCGAGCCTTGCCAGAGAAAAAATGGTAAAGCTCGTTTTTTATTTGCCTTATTGTTGTGCGGCAATCAAGTCCTGCGGTTTATCGGGCATCCTGTTCAAGGCCATGGATCAAATCGAGAAATTTGTAAAGGATTCGGGGCTGACGATTTCTGCCTACAATGTCTGTTTTTATGACAGCAACGGCACCGACGAGATTCTGGACAACATTCTTTGCGGCAAAAAACGCGCCAACACAGGGTTGTTCAGCCTGTTTGAAGCCCAGATGCAGCTACTGCCGCGCATGGGTGATTACACGGTCGTGCTGGACAGCGATATGCAGCCGCGCTGCATTACCCGCACCACAAAGGTGGAAGTTGTCCCGTTTGAGGATGTGACGGCAGAGCACCCTTGCCGCGTGGAAGAAAGCCCACCGCAAGGCGTTTGCCGCAGCGTGTGAGGAAATCGGCAGGAACTTTGACGAAAGCATGAAGTGCGTCTGCGAGTATTTTGATGTGGTTTACCGGGCAGATGGGCAGTGAGATAAATCGGAATTTTTTCAAAAAAAAATACCGCCCCATCTCACGATAAGGCGGTAGATTGCGTTATTCTATGCTGCTCCTAAGTTTTTAGATAACAAATCACCATCGGCGGCGTTCTCAAATACTTCAAAAGCATCTTGTAGTTCTTCCAATCACAGCTGGTGTGTCTCTTTCCAGAGTATTTGTTTTCCGCAACATCATTCAGCATCATCAGAATAAAACCCGATGGCCTTTTGCAAAGCCAAGAAATGCTTTCCTGTGTATTTGATTGCCCTGTGCTCTCCTTGCATTTCTATCCTACAGGTAATCAAATTCTCGTCATTTTCTTTTACATGGTAATCTTGTATCATCGAAATAAGCTCAGACAGGTTCTTCTTTCCGTACTTAAATTCAGCAGCACAGTTCGGACATGGACAAAGAGGATTCCAACATTCTGAAATGCTATGTTTGTATCTATCCGGAATAGCATTGGTTGGGAGAATATTACAAGCTTCAAAATATGGCTTTCCATTAAAAATGGAATTAGCCGAAGCGAAAGTGGCAAAAACAAGAGCTGCTCACGAAAAGGCTGTTGGCGAATTGAAAAAACTCTACGACATTCGCAAGGAACAACAGCAGGAGCAGCTTTTAAAGGCAATGATGTCCGGCAAACGGTCTTTTGAGGAAATTTTGAAATTCATTTCTGACGATACCGCTTTCCAATGCGGAAGTATTTTTGCTTTTTGAAAGTGATGACTATGAATCATGCTCACTCGTCTGTGCGGACGCAGCGCAGCGCATATCGTGCCTGACCGGTCGTGGTACAGGTAAACAATGTCAGATCCCAATTGCTCTCGGACGTTTTGACCGCCATCTCCTCGATTTGGGTTGGCTGCAGAACCTCTGTATCCGAGACCGCATAATGCCATGTGTTGTCATTCATGTCAACAAAAAGCACTTCTGTCCCCACCGTAAGATGCGTCAGAGGGCTGAAGTGACGCGCATAGTTATGTCCCGCGATTACCAAGTCATCTGTATATAGCGAGCCGGAATACCGCCCCGGCGCGATCTTTAGCCCCGGATAGCTCCACTGCTGCATCACGGGCAGTGCCAGCCCGATGGACGGAATAGAGAGGTACCCAAATATAGTCGTAGCCGTCAATGGTGCTAACAGGCATCTCCGTGTCCGCTGTGGGTTCTGCTGCATCACCGGGATAGATGGTGCGTGGCTCTGCGATCGATTCCTCCAGCTGGGTCAGCACACTGTCGGCTGCTTTTTCTGCGCGGGTACTGTCCCACTGGTTGTAGCCCATAAGCAGCACAGCTGCCAGCAATGCCAGAACCCCAAGCGCAATCAGGGCGTTCCCCAGCTTATTTCTCATTCTGACCACTTCGCTTTTTGAGTACGACACCTGCCGCCACCAGTACAGCGCCAGTCACCGCCAGCACGGGGACTGGCCAATTCAACTGTCCGGTCTGCGGCAGTGCAGAAAGCACTTCCTGCGTGGGCGGCGTCTGCGTTGTTTTCCGGCTTGCAGTACCCACTTTGGGGTGGGCGTCCACATCGTAGACATACTGCCCGTTTTCCATGATTGGAACCGTCACAAGAAAAGGCTGTATGGCGTCATACCCTTCGGCTGCCTGCTTCTGTACAATAAGGTAAAGCCCGGCCTTCAGATCACCAAACACGGCGATTCCGCTGTCGTTGACGGTCTTGGTGACTGCCTGTGCATTTTGTGTCACCTTTTCTGCCAATCGGCTCGCCAGTGCGCTTTCGGATACGTTGTCCAGCGCGATTCCGCAATTCTCGAAACCGTTTGTATAGGTAAAGCTCATATCTGCGCCGTTTTTAGATACACTCGCCACACGGTACAGCGTCAGCTCACCGCCCTGCAGCGGTGCTGCGGTTTCGGTATCACAGAGCAATACCTTGATGGAGCCGATGCGCGTTTCATCAACCGTTTCTGCGGCAAGAGCCGGAACAGCGCCCCACACCAGCAGGCACAGCATAAGCAGCACTGCCAACCGATCACGGATGCTTTTCATAATGTTATTTCCTCCTTCTCTTGCTGCGCTTGCGCAGATGTGGGGCAACCAGCACACCGACCAGTGCCGCAAGTAGCATCGGGATGGCCAAAATCGGGGCCACGATGATGGGTTCAATGCGGAATGCATCTGCCGCCACACGGATATGCTTTTGGCTTTCCGTAGTTTCGACCCGCTTGCCGCGCACCAATAGGCGGTGCGTGTTGATGCCGTAGGGGGTGCAGGTCATCAGGGTGACATAATCCATCCCCTCGGTGGGAAGCAACTGGTCGATCTCAGTAGGCAGCACAATGGAGATTTGATCGACCTCATAGGTCAGCACCCGATTCAACACCGTGATGGTAAAGCGGTCGCCCACCTCCAGCTCGTCCAGATTGGTGAACAGCTTTGCGCTGGGCAGGCCGCGGTGCGCTGATATGACCGCATGGGTCCCGGCACCACCCACGGGCAGGCTGCTGCCTTCCAGATGGCCTGCTGCCACCTGCAGCACGCCCTCATCGGTGCCGTGGTATATGGGCAGCTCAACGCTGATTTTGGGGATCGTGATATACCCCATAATGCCCGTGCCGGAGATGTCGAGCGTCTGCGCATAGCCGCTGACCAGATCCGGTTTATAAAAGGCATTGGGGGTGGTGTTTAACTGCCGGTTGTACGCATCGGCAGCATCGAAATAGGTCTGATAATCCGCATCTGACAGCTGTTCTACCTCCTCGGCATAGTCAGCCACTGCGCGGGACTGATGCTTCCGGTTGACAGCGTCGCTGACGGAGGGATATAACATCACGGATAGACCCACGAGGAAGATCAATATTAAAATAATTGTGCTGAGGTTCTTTCTCATGGGCTACTCCCTAATGTTATAAGGATTGGTATATGGCGGTAAGCGCCTTTACTTGTTATTCATCCGCTTTTTGGTGACCAGCAGAACGGCAGCCACGGCCATCAGCCCGCCGCCGATTACATAGAAAAGGGTAGTGCCGATGCCGCCGGTGGAGGGCAGGGCGGCGCCTTTGTTGTTCTTGACAGTAATGCTTAAACCTGCTTGAGGAGCATCTTCATTTACTTTGGTGGTGACACTTGTGCAGTTTTTGCCGGTTTCATCATAATCAGCAGTGATTTTGAACTTAACCGCATCAGTCAGGCGGTTATAGCCCGCGGGTGCTTTTGTTTCATAAAGATAATACTCTGTGGCGTCATCCAGACCCTTAATGGTGATATTGCCCGCCGTCATGACATAAGTTCCTGTGTGACCAGCCGGAGCAACTGTGTAGGAACCGTCGCTGTTTTCGATGAGGCTGATTAAGTCTTTAGTGTTGGAGGGCGTTCCGTCATCTCCGATTGTGCCTAAAGAACGACTTCCGTTCTTACTAAGGACAAATTTTGCATCGCTCAATGGAGCGTTGCTTTCACCATCGATTTTGTTGACTTCCATCTTAAAGGTCCAGTCATAAACGACCTTCTCCGGGGTCTTATTTGTGGTCGTATTATCATGCGGGTTGTTGCTGTACTCCAGATATGCTTTATTGTCCTGTTTACCGTCATTATAGACCTTGGCATTTTCGTTGAGAATACCTGTGTAGTATGTATACAGTGTATCTCCCGCAGCCATTTTGCCATCCTCAATGGCTTTCAGTACATCGACTGTAACTGTGAACTTGTTCGCATTTTTTGGGTCAAACGTCACAGTATAATAGATTTTATCCAATTTTTTTGCATCTTCATCATTTACCTTGATTGTCACATCATCGTTGCTGTGGACATTTGATGTCAGCCCTGCGGACATTTCATCGTGGATTACATACGTGTATTCGGTATACCCGCTCACAATCGGAACAGTCGTGATCGTGCGGAACTCAACGGTGTCACCGATCTGGTTATCGCCGACAACACCCCATTCACCATTATCATTGTGTCTGATCTGTTTATCCAGCGTTGGCTTTCCGCTCTTCGGCTGGACAGTGACATTCTCGACAACTTGCAGAATGTAGTCGGTAAAAACTTCGCCTGTTCCTACATCAGTATTCTTGATCAGATAATAACCGGCTGCCAGACCTGTGATGGAATCCGTGCCTGTACCTGCAGCAGGGTCGGTCAAATACTGTGCAACTTCAGAAGCGAAAGCCTTTGCTTCGGCCTCTCCCGTGAGGGCCTTCGCCTTGTCAGCTGGATGACCAAGCACTTTCTGACCATTATGTGTAACATTATCGCCCCACTTAATGTTGGACAGCGTGTTATCATGCAGGTCACCCTTGAAAATCTGATATGCTGCATAGGTGCCGGTGCCATTTTTGATTGTGATTGTATAAGTTGTTGTTGTCGTTTCTGCAAACGCTGGGACGGCCATGGCCAGTGCAAGCGTCAGCACGGCAAGCAGTGTTATGAGTTTTTTCATGTACTTCATTGGTTTTATGTCTCCTTGCTCAAATATTTTGGTCTGCTTTTATCCACACCAGTGGAGGGGTTATTTCTAATTTTTACCCCCTCCCCCCGAATGGCTGCGTTTGTTGATGAGATATCCTAACATCAGCGCGATGCCCATTATCAGGGCGCCTGCTGCTGTATACGGGGGTGTGCCGGCCGCGCCGGTGGCGGGCAGCTCATAGCTGGGCTTTTGCTTGTTCGTGATGGTAATGGTGCCGCCGCCGGTGACACCGGTGTCGTTGCTTTCACTGTACTTTACTTCATAGAAGATAAGCGCGCCACTGCCTGTTCCTAGCTCTTCTACATAGTAGTGATAACCGCTCTCCAAGGAAGAAATTTTCTTGGTCCAGCCGTCAGCTTTTGTCAAGGTGACCGGCGTTCCGACCGCCACTGCGTCCGCCTTGTCTTTTCCATCCTCGTAACGGTACAGCTGCACCTGGATCTTTTCCACCGGTGCTTCTATCGTGTCGTTCCCGATGCCGTACCAGATTTTGCGCAGGGTCAGGCAGTTTTGCTTGTTGGGGATGGCCATTGTGGCGCGGTCTCCGTTCACGCCCAAAAAGCTGATGTTTGCAGTGGTAACCCCCTCCAGGACAGTAGCTCCGGTTGCAGCTGTAAGCGCAGCTGCTTTTTTGTCATCATCCGTTGCGTTGTTGTTCCAGATAAAATAGCGCGGGGTTTCATCCAGTGCATAGTCTGCCGGGGCCGCTGTTTCCACAAGCTTATACAGGTCCCCGGTGACCAGCTGCGGGCTGCCTGTTGCAGGGGATTGCGCAAATGTCAGGTCAAAGCTGCCGTTCGAACCTGTATTCTCCGACCTAATAAAATCCCACCCTGTGCTGATTTTATTATAGTGGTATATCGCAAAGGTTGCCGGGCTTGCCGTGATGGCTAAGTTTGTAGCAGAATCCGTCTTGGAAACAGTCAGAACGGCATTGTGTACAGTTGCCGATGCACTGTCGCTTTTCACCGAAACCTGATTGCCTACAATTTTTCCCGCCAGCGTAGCCGTATTTTTTACCGCCATGTCGCTTGCGAGATTACCCGGATTCATTTTATAAGAGTACTCCAGTACCAGGGCTTTCTCGTCCGGCAGAACGAACTTGTACTTCCGTGTCGATGCGGTTTCTTCAACCTTTTCAACGCGAACGCTGTCTTTGACTTCGTTGCCCTTTACCCAGTCGCCGTCCTGCAGGATGTATTCATATACCTTGATAGAATCCAGCATCAGCTCCATGCCGGTTTTGCCGAAGTATTCGCTTTCCATCGTGTCCGTAAGCTCGAGCGTGTCACTGCCCGGTGCGAGATCCTCTGCGCGGGGGTTGATGCAAAGGGTGTAATTGGCTTGATGGGTTGTTTCATCATAATTGCCGGTCTTTTCCAGAAGCTCCTTTTTCGGGCGCGTGATGGTCATGCCGGACAATGTCGATGCACCGTCCCATGTGGCAGTATTCGTATAGGTTTTTTCCTCGAGAGTACGCTCGTTCCAGGCTGTCGCATCATCCAGCTGGAGCGCATAGCGGATCTCCACAGTATGATCCGTTGTTTTCTTTGAGTCGATCAGACTTTGCAGCGTAATAGGAAGCACCTTAATAGTCAGCTGCCCCGAAACAGAAGTGTCAATCGACCAATAGGTAACCCCGTTAGACACAAGGCTGTATATGTTTTCGCTCGGACTTTTTTTGATTTTTCCCGTATATTTATTGCCCGGCGCTGTATCCAGATCCGCCGCAATCCTATAGCTGCTAAGAGAATTATTGTCCGTAGCCAGCTTCATGCCGTCCGGGATCTTATCTACCACCGTCAGCGTTTGGGTCTTGTCTACATTACCGCTACCCAGATTCAGTTTGATGCGATACCAGATGACCTTGTTTTTGGCATAGGTAGTGCTGTTGTTCTGCTTGTACCCATTGTTGCTCTTGTCAGATGTTTCCTTGGTGATCGAGCCCATCTTTGTATACTCGTAAGTTCCCCTCCAGCCTTCGCGCCCGGCGCTATCCGAGTAAATTTCCACGCGGTTCAAAAACTGCCTTTTGGTATTGTTCGCCATATCAGACGTTTTTGCCACCGTTGGAATGTCGCTGATGGTGCATCTCAAAATGCGCAGCTTCTTGCCGTCCGTCCGGCTAAACTGTAATCGGATGCGATGCACCGCGGTTGCATCATCGGAAACCGAAATGCCGTTGTCGGGATCGTCCCAGTCATTCGAACCGTTGGAAAAAAAGGAAAGCTGAATCTGTATGCCTTCATCTACCGCTTGCGCCCATGTCAGCGTTGTGCCGCCTTCCATCGTCAAGCGCAGATTGTTTCGAATGGCGGTTTCCAGCTGGGTTTTGACGCCGTACAGCGGTTCGCGGATGTTATCCACGATTTTGAAACTGTTAACGCCCGCGGGAACCGTTCCGGTTATATTCCACATGACCTTTTGGTCACCGTTTTCCAGCGGCGTGACAGTGCCCGGATACTTTCGAATATCCACTTTGCCTACACCGGTGGAAACATTGGCTGTCGCGGTATAGGAACGTGAACCTTTTTCCAGCGTTGTCTGATTGGTTGCAGAAACTGTACCATTCACCGGATCCGGTGCAACCGTTTGATAGGTAAATGTGTAGGAGCTCGCATTGGAACCTGCCGGGAAGGTATAGCCGTTGGTCAGAAAATCGTTGCCAGTGATGGTTGTTACAACTGTTTCGTCAGCCCTCTTCAGCGTTACATCACCAACAATGTCCAGCTGTGTGACCTGTGTATCAGTCACCGTATAGCCTGCCAAATCACCGCCCGGATTTTTGACCTTGATGACCCAGTTGATGCGGTGGGTCGCAGCGTCATAGGTGCCTGTTTTGGCAATGCTGCTCTCCTTCACGGTGACGGTATCCTTGGCCTCGTTGCTCTGCAGCGTACTGGTTGTGCCCTTGGCCGTGTTGACAATCGTACCGGAACCGTCTGCGCCTGTCACGGCAGCCACAGTTACATCATAGGTCAGCTCATACGACTGGTTATATCCGAGAGGCGGCAGCCCTGTGATCGTAAAGCCCTTGCCGTCTGTGTTGTAGGTGATGGCGGCATCTGCATACTCGGAGAGCGGCTTCCCGTCGATTTTGATGCTGCTCGTATCATAGCTGCCGTTTGCGGTATTCTCTGCGGCCAGCCGGTCCGTAATGGTGACCGTCTGGTCATGCGTACCATTTGGGGCATTGACTGTAACGGTGTAGCTTACCTTACTTTTGTCTTCCGAAAGGGTGTGCTCTTTCTTCGTGTTCAGCGAATACTCCGGCTCAACGGTGTAGGTTTTCTCGCCCAGATGTATCTTGCCGTCGCCACCGGTCTCAGCGTAATTGATCGTGGTATTAAACTTGAAGGTGCCGGTGAACGTCCGACTTGTGTCGTTATTAAATGTAAATGTGACCGTAGGGGATTTTTTCGAAAGCGCAAAAGTACCAATTATCGTTCCGGTTGAATCGGTGATGTTTCCTGACAAATCTCCTTTGGGATAGACACCCGCCGGCAGGGTATAGGTCGCTGTATTGCCGCCGTCTAGGAATGCGTTCGCCGGTACACTGTAGACGATTTCCACCTGAACCTGGGTGCCGTCCTTGATAGATGCAAAATTATCCAGCGGTTCCCAAGTGCCGCCTTGATTGATGGAAATAGCTGTACTTGTCAGCAGCTTATCCAGCTTTAGGTTGCCCTCGCTGTCATACTGAGGGGTTGCTGTCGCTGCGGTCAGTGTATCATCGTCTTCCGCAGCCGGCATTATGGGATCCGGCCATTGCCAAACAATATACGCCACCGCGCCGTCTCTTGCCAAAATGGCGTCCGCATCAAAGGAGAGTTCTTCGGATCCGTCTGATGCGCCGGTCTGCGCATACACGCCATACGCATCCAACACACGGATGGTATTGGTGACATCGGCCTCTGCGACCGTCACAGCCGCTACCGCACCGTCCACAGCGCCGGAAACAACGGTCAGGTTCGCGCCATCATACGCGGTTACAATGCCGATAGTTTCCTCACCGGCGGCATTTGTATAGAGTACGATGTCGCCCGGTGTGGCCTCACTGCCACCCGGGGTGATGTATTCAGGGTGTGCGTTTTCCAATTCCGTGCGCAGCTGAAGCAGGCTTGCGCATTGCGGGATGACATCCTCCGGTATGCCTGCATAATGCTGGCAGAAGGCGACAAACATCACATCCCAGCTCCCGTAAGGGTTGCCGTACCAATCACCGTAGCGTGTGTAGTGATGGGCCTGCGCCAAGGTCTCACCCAGCGCCTTGTCCACCGTAAAGTTTTTGGCGCTCTCGGTGTAGCCAAGCTGTCTCTGTGCGATTTCCGTCATGGCATCGCTCCAGAAGCTGCTCACGCCCTCGCTCTGCTCGTCCCAGTCTGCCGGGGTCTCAACATCTGCGGTTGTGTCCGCCAGACATTCCAGCGTGTGGGTATGCTCCGGGATGGTGCAGGTCAGCACCCTTTGGTAGCAGTCTGCGGTATGGGAGTGGGCTGCCGGCGCGGTCTCGCCGTCTTCCTCCGCTGAATCAGCAGGGGCTTCCGATGCTCCGTCTTCATAACCGCAGATCAAGACCTCGGTATAGCAGGCATCGCTGTGCACATGCTCCTCATATCCGCAGGAGTATTCATCGTCCGTCATCGCGGTGCCTACTTGGTGCAGGCGCCAGCTGACGGAAAGTATCGTCAACAGTGCCAGTATCACCAGCACGGCAGCACGGCGGTGCTCCGCATGGCGCGCTGCCATTACCCGCCGAATCGCCTTGTCCAATTGATTTCTCATGTGGACTCCTCCATCAGCCTATCCACGAAATACGGGGCACGGGCCATACCCTAAGAAATACCTTGCCCACAATTTGACTCTTTTCAACGCAGCCGACAACCGTACTCCGGCTGTCGATCGAGGTCGCGCGGTGGTCACCCATCACAAAGAAGCGATTTTCAGGCACCTGATACGGGAAGCTGAGGTCACATTCTCCCAGAGCCGGCTCATCGACATACGGTTCCTCCAGCACCTCGCCATTCACCGTCACAAGGCCGTTGCCGTCAATCGAAATCACATCCCCGGGGATACCGATGATTCGCTTGAGCAGCAGCTTGTTCTGCCAGTAGAAGCCGCACAGATCTCCCTTTTCCAGAGTATCTGTTTTCAGCAGAACCAGAATGTCCTGATCCTGCAAGGTTGGGTTCATGCTGTCACCCGACACCTGCAGCACCGGCAGCAGGTTCGTTGCCAGCAGCACCGCAATGGCTGCCACAACGACCAGCGCATAGGCGGTGCTTTTCAGCACACGCTTGTAACGCCTGCGGTAAGACAGGCGTTTGCGCTCCTGCGTGATCTCCTCCATAGAGGGAATCTCAACGCGCTTTCCGCTCAGTCCCTTCATTTCCAATATGCCCCTTCGTTATTCGCGGTGGGCGAAAACTCGGTGCCCTGCACAGGGTACTGCGCCTTGACCGATTCCAAATATTGATCTGCCGCAGCCTGTGCGGCTTCAAATACCCGGTTCAGCGACAAAGCGGCCTCGGCGATGGAACCAACCTGCTCCAGCCGCAGCGTGCGGTCTGCAAGCTGTTGGCGAAGCTTGGCATTCTGCTGTTCCAGTTCCTCCTCGTGCTGTTTGAGCGCGTAGATGATCTCTATCAATTCCATGCGGTTCATCCGCCGCAGTTCGCGTTCTGCCATGGTATATCTCCTTGAGATTTGTTCGGGTCAGTTCAGTGTCTTTAAGCATTGCAGATTGTTACATTGTAAGTGTTTTGCTCTTCATTAAAGCATATTATAATTGGAATTGTCAATCATTTTTCTTTGCTATGCAATAGATTCAGGATGCTTACAAAGATTCCCTCACTGTGAAGCAGCGCTGCCACCGGCTTTTATGAATGGGACGCCGCCAAGCACAAATATTTTTTTCAAATGCCGGGACAGCCGATTTACTTGGCGGGCATTTATAATACTATAAGTGGTGTGAACTGCTTGATCATTCTGACCACTATTGACCTGCAGGCTCCATTCCGCGTTGCGCATCAGGTATTCGTTGTCGGAGTTGGCCGGCACGGTCAGTGTCTGGTAGCTGCCGTTGCTGCCCCAATACTTTTCAAAGCCGTAGGGTACGGAGATTTCTTCGTATCGGAACTGCAAACTGCCCAACTGAGTTTTTGCGCTGCCGACTGCCGCGTTTACGGCATTTTGCGCTTCTGCCTGCAATTCTGCAAGGGCAGCATCGCGGGCGCTGTTGGCGGCTTCGTCGGCAGCTTCCTGTGAGGTATACGGTCCGACTCGATCGTTGCGTGTGCCGGAGGTCTTAGTCACCGCGTAGTGCAGGCTCCAGCTTGCGGCTGCGTCGCCGCCGTTCTTCTGGTAGTTGTCATCGGCGGTATGCCCGCTGGTGGTTACGGTCTGTTTGCTTGCCGGGCTGACAGACCAGCTGCCGCCGTCAATGCTGCCGGATTTGGTGATGGGCTCGATCTCGATGGTCGCGCCGTCCACCTTTTCCTGCGTTTTCAGCTGGATCTTATCCGTGCGGATTCCATAGGAAAAATCAAAACTTCCGCTGGCGGTCTGGGCCGGTGCCTCCCAGCTGGCGTAGTATTCCTGCACAACAGGTTCCGGCTCAGGTTCCTCCTCACCGGGGTCAGGTCCGATCAGGGCAACGGTCTGCCACCCTGCGCGACCGGGATTGTAGATGTAGGTGTAGTACCCACGGGCGGAGGCGTAGGTTTCCACACCGTTCGCCAGCTCATCGGCAGAGGCAAGATAAATTTCCGCCGCGGTGCTTTCGGGAAAGTTTTCGATAATATACATCTGTACATCGTCATAAATTGATGAACAGAAATCCAAAAGAGAGATTTCTTCACCCTCATCAGCGGAAAAAACTGCGGGCAGATCGTCCGCATCGCCCAAAGAAAGCTGGTTCAATCCGCCCCAGATGCGAATCTGGTTACCGTAGTGGTCACCGGGGACGCACTGGTCAGCGCTGACGGTGGAAGTGTTCACATAGGTGTACGGTGGGCAGCCGGCAGGCTGACCGTTGGCACCGTGGGTGCAGCAATAGGCTTCCTCACTGTTGAACCAGATCAGCCATGTGCCGTTGACTTTGGCAACCTTGGTGATCTTGCCGCTGGTCACCGCAGGGGTGGGGCGCTCGGCAAAGGTGGCAATTTCGCTGTCGGGGAAAGGATATTCGGTAGTCGCATTGCGGTCGATGGCTACCTGTAGGGTTTTGGTCAGTGTGCTGCCATCGGGCGCAGTATAAACCAACTGTGCGGTAAAATCCGCATCCGCCTGTACATAAACGCCCAGCACCGCAGCGGAGGTTTCGCTGTATGCCCTCCACCTTGGTCAGATAATCAATGGCGTTGTTGCCGCCTACATGACGCGAAAACCAGTGGAAGAATCCATTGGCAGGCGTGATGATCAGGCTATCGTGCGTCCGGGTGCAGTACTCGCGATCCGTTTTGCGCACAAGTTCGCCGGGGTGATAGGTTTCCAAATACTGCATCACGGTAATTCGGCGGGCAGCTTCGATGTTCTTTTGGGCAACACCGCACAATTCCCGCCTTGCGGCTTAAGCACCGCTCCGGCGGCTGCGGCACGGCATCTGCGTTGCCAAAATCGTTTCTGTATGAAAAAAAGCACCTTGCCTACAAAATAGGTAAGGTGCCAAGGATACGATTATTTGTTTTTAGCTGGCTTTTTGTCACTTCAGCCGGCTGAAAGGGGGTATGGGGGGAAACACAGACGGAACCCCATTTCCCGAAAAAAGATATACTTCCCCCTTGGTGTACAGAAAAGGATTGACGCTGCGACAAAAACGCAGATTGCAAAGCCCCGCCGGATAGAGTATAATCGTTCTATAAGGTAAGGCAGGTGAGCAGAATGCGATTTTTCCTGATGCAGCGCAATCATCCAGTGGCTGTTATTGAAATAGCTGAAAAGACCGGCGACATTATTGATGTGGCGGAGGTTCTTTCGGCGCAGAGGATTCCCCTCGGCGCAAGGCACATTGATGGTAGTTTTGACGTTCTCTCCCTGCGCAAATGGTGGGCTGGACGTGGTATCCCGGCAAGCCGTTCCGGGCTGGAGCACGCCTTGGAAACGCTGCATATTCCTTACGCCGAACTTCTGCTTGTCAAATGCAGCGGGCTGAGCCTCTCAGACCAGTATTGGGTCACGCCCTGCGATGCCCCACAGAACTGGCGCGATGTAAATTTCTACGAGAACGACTTTTCTGACGATGTGGGACGCGCTTTGTTTGGCGAGGGGGTTCTCTCGGCACAGCCGGATTTGTGTTCCCCCTGCAATACCTCAGACGGCTTTTTACAAAAGCGCTGGCGCATTGCGGACGGAAAACGAATTCTCTTAAAAGCAGGATCGGGCATTTACAAGCAGGAGCCTTACAACGAAATCGTTGCCACGGCTCTGTATGATGCGCTTGGTATGCCGCACGTTCCCTACTGGCTCATAGAGCAGGGCGGACAGGTCATGTCCGCCTGCGCGTGTTTTACCAATGACCACACCGAGCTTGTCACCGCCGCCCAATTTATGCGGCTGCTGCCGCAAGCGCAGGGCGTTTCCAATTGGGAACACTTCAACGCCTGCTGCCGGACCGTCGGAATTTCTGATGCAAAGAAAGCGGTCTGCAATATGCTGGCTGCCGATTTCATCTTAGCCAACACGGATCGCCATCTTGGCAATTTCGGTTTCCTGCGTGATTCCGAAACGCTGGAATGGAAAGGAACAGCGCCCATCTATGACAGCGGCACAAGCCTTTGGCAGATGACCCTCACTCGCGCGATCAATGCGGAAGCCATGGTTCCCGCAAAACCGTTTGAAACCTCACAGCAATCTCAACTAAAGCTGATTGCGCCTTATGTGGATCTGCCGCTGGAGCGCCTTGATGGATTTTCCAATAAAGTAGAAGAAATCTTCCGAACAGCCGCCCAGTTTGATGATGGACGAGCCGCGAAAATTGCCGCCGCTGTTAGTGGCCGAATTCAAATGCTTCGACTTAATAGGGCATAATCTGAAATAGCTCCAAAGCATACGGTTTGCGAAATGACTACAAATTGTAGGCAGTTGAAAATAACAGAAGCTATATGTCGCTGCCTAATGCCGATGACAGTCATGCGCCAACTGGTGACAAATTGTCAGCAGTTGAAATAGGGCTATAAAAACAGCGTCCTCCGTTTGACATTCGGGGGACGCTGCTTTTCTCTATGGCACTCATTTGGCGGTGGGCTTTTTTGTCGATTTGCCCTGTCGGCTGAATTCTTTCGCAAGGTCAACCAGCTTTTTAGAAGGTCGATAGCTGTCCAGAATATGAGGACTAAGCAGAAAATTCAGCAGACATGATTTGGGAATCATATACCCACCACTGATTTCAAAGTATCGGATGTAACCGTTATGGCACCAATTCGTCAGGGTGTTGTGGTGATAGCCGGTAAACAGGCTTGCTTCGGCAACACTCAGCACATCGCTGTAGGGCTGCATTTTCAGGGTAAGAAAGTCCTGAAACTTCTTTCCGCTTTTGGCGGTATCCAGATTTGCCCATTCCCGTAAGGTCAGCGTTTTGGGCTTGCCGCCTTTGTTCCAGCTCGCTGAGTAATACCCGGTCGGTGCCGAGAATTTTTCCGGTTGGTATTGCCTTAAATCTTCCCCTTCATCACTCTCTCCACCATGGCGCGCTGTGCGTGCTCGGCTTCCAGGTTGGCGGGATGCTTGGGGAAGGCGCGCATGACTTTCTGGTAAAGCTTCAAGCCCTGGTCGGTGGTGCACATGCTGGCAACATACACCATATAATCCGGTACCTGGCCAAACACGCAGCGCTCGGTGTTTGGCACATCCCAGCGCTTTGACTGCTTTTCAATAAAGGCGGCGCGCATCTTGTCAGGGGTGGTGTACTGGGCCATTTCCTGTTCCCACTGGGGCCAGATCGGGTCCACCGAAAGGTCAATAATGGCCGGGCCGCCGTGGTCACCCTTGACCAGAGCAAAGGACTGGTACATGGGGGCAGAATCCGACATAAACACCCAGCCCACATACTGCACAGCCGGAATACCGTACACGTTCAGGGTGCGTACTACCTGTTCGGCATTCTGGTAGGTGTTGTTCATGCGGCCGTCAATGCAGTTCACAATCTCCTGCACATGGGCATCGCTGATGGTATCGGTAGTTTCGGTGGTAAACAGCTGTGCTTCGCGGTTGAGCGGGTACATGTTGGACGGTACCTTAATATCCTTGCCGTCGGTGCGGCCTACCATGCGGAATGTGTGATTTTCAAATGTATAAGAAGCCATGTTTCTTCCCCATTTCCTTATCTTTCGTTTATCCAACAGTATACCAAAAACGGCCTGCTGATTCAATGCCGGGCAAACAGAATCCCCGCCGCCAGAGCATAGTAGCTTTGGCGGCGGGGATTCCTGTATCAAAACTCACCCCTCAAAAAGAAGAAGAAAACGGCAGATGAGGTACCCGCAGGGCGGGCAAGGAAGAAATGTGCGCGAGGTGTTGCCAACCTAAAGCCCATATAAATTGGAATGGACATCGGGCTGATATTTTGTTCGACGATAGGACGATACGTCTGCGTGCACCCCTACGGGAGGATACTCCCAAAATGACGTGCCGTGAAATGTTTTATAAAGGCAATACCGCATAATTCTAAGTGCCGATACGGCGAGCGAGGTGCGGCAGATGCCAAGCCAAAAGCGCAGATAA
>PPYF01370385.1_pt1 | contig 29545 bp, 26 predicted proteins | sample 1559871 | NCBI WGS metagenome assembly PPYF01 (sample SAMN08240021, study PRJNA423297) | Human gut metagenome, whole genome shotgun sequencing project.
GTGGAGGATTTTCCGCCGAAGTGCGGGCAAAAAAGATGCGTCAAGATGGTTGTACCGAATTTATCAGTGCTTCCTTAAGATAAGTTATTGTATCTTTTCGATACGAAAGGCAGGGTTATGCAGGTACAGGTGAATGTAAAGCACATCGGCAAGCACAGGAATGCCATCGAGATGCGCCCGTATGAGATTGGCGCGGTGCACGATATCGGCGAACTGATCGATGCGTTTGTGACGGCGGAGGTCACGCGGTTCAACGCGCGTGCGGAGACGGGCGAGACGGCACTCCGCTATCTGACGAGCGCGGAGATCGCGGATGCGAGCACGGTCGGCAAGGTCGGCTTTGGCGTGGACTATCGCGGGCAGGTGCAGAGTGCGGCGGCGGCGATCGAGAATGCGCGGCAGTCGTTCGAGGACGGCATCTACCGCATTTTCGTGAATGGGGAGGAACTCGGCGAGACGTGCGATACGCCCGTCACGCTGAAGGAGAACGATGAGATCACCTTTGTCCGCCTGACGATGCTCGCGGGACGTATGTGGTGAGGGAGGATGTTATGCACTCATCTGATGCGATGCTGCACGCTCCACGCGAACACCTCGTTGCGCAAGTGATCGTGCGCTTATCTGCCTAAATACCTGTGGACTTCTTAAACGCGCTTCGCTTGAACGAAAGAAGTCCACAGGGGGCAGAACACGCACTTTTCTCACTTGCTTCACTAAGGTTCGCTTTGGAGCGCTGCATCATGCTGGCGTATAGTAACTGGAGGAATACGATGATCAACTGGTATCTGGGCGATGAGGACATGGCCGCGCTTTTGGCGGAGCTGAAAGAGGCGATGCCCGCGCTGAATGAGCAGAGCCAAAAACTGCTGAATTTTCTCTTTTTCCGCACGGACAAAAAGGGCGAGCCCGACTATGACTGGGATGTCGTTGTGGCGAATTTCCGCCGCAACAAGAAGGACGTGGTCTGTACGGTGGACGATGATGTCCTGCCGCCCGCGCTCTACCCCGCCTTTGACCTCATGATGGGCGAGGCGCTGCGGAAAGATCTCGTCGCTATCGCACACAATCTCGCCGACTATCCCTACACAACCCGCTATACGCGCCGTCTCATCCGCTCGCGTGACTATCATCAGCACGTCGGGCGCATCTGGGCGCTGGTAGAGCGGCTGATTCGCCAGCGTTTCTCCGGACTGACCGTGCCGCAGATTCTGCGCGGCGCCTACGATGTGGAAAAGTACGGCAGCAGCTTCCTCGTGCCCGAGCAGATCGCCGTGTGGATTGACCGCGGCGATGAGGAAGTCCTCTCCATCATCCGCGAGATGCTGCTCAGCGAGAACAACACGAAAATCCTCACCTACGATGTGTTCCGCGCCATCTTCAAGGCGCGCAATACGGAGCTCGCAGAACTCGTCGGCAAGCTCCTCCTCGCGGGGAAACTGCAGGAGGGTCTGCGGCAGGCGATCTGCGAGACGATGGACTGCGGGCGGCAGGAGCACTTCGTCTACATCATGGGGCTGATCGAGGAGCAGAATCTCATCCGTTTCTCGTCCGTGCGCCGCGCCATCGCGACGACCATCGGCATCGGTACGGACAGCGAGCGTGTGGACAAGAAACTCCTCGCGCTCATCATGCGCGTGCTGCGCGATCCCGCGGAGGGAGATGCCTTCGTCTACAGCGCGGACAATGTCGAGGCGATGGTCGGGCTGTGGAGCAAGGGGCTGCACGACGTAAAGGATCTCATCGCCGCCATGGAGGAGATCATTGGGGAGGGGCGTCCGCACTCCGTCCTCCTCGTCTCGTACTTCCTGCACGCCCTGCAGGACGGCGCGGCCGAGCGAAATGTCGCCAAGCGCGTGCTCCTTGGCATCACGGACGCGGAACTCAGTGCGGCGGACATGCAGAAAATCGCCTGCTATCTGTCCTATGTGACGGGCGATTTCTACATCCTGCGGGAGCTCGACGACTTCGTCAAGAAGTTCGACGCACAGGCGTATTTCGCGAACGCAGAGGAGGCCACGCGTTTCTTCGACCTCTGCGAACGCGCCCATGCGCGCATGAAGCGCAAGGAGGAGGAATACCGTCCGTGCATTTTCCCGTGGTACGGGGTGACGCTGACGAAGGAAGCACTGTCCAATGCGATGGTGCTCGCTGCCCTCTGTGCGGACGGTGCGCTGACGGATCGCGTCGCGCCCATCCTCTCCGCCTGCTACACGGGACAGCGGGCTGCGCCGCTCCTCCTCAAGGCACCGCTGAGCCCCGTGCAGGAGCAGGCACTCATCGATCTCCTGCGCCTCGCTCCCGAGACAGCGGCGCGGATCATCCGTGAGAACCCAACGGCGTCGGTGCCCGATACGGAGGTTACCGACACGCTCCGCACGGCACCTGAGACAGCAAAGGGTCTCATGGGCGGGGACTTCGTCACGCGCCACGAGGGCGACATCGCCGCCCTGCTGCGCCTCAAGACGGCGAATGTACGCCGCACGGTGCTCGATCTCCTCTACAGGCAGACCGATGCGCAGCTCCGTGCGACGATGGCAGGCCTCCTCACGCAGCGCGACGTGAACAAACGGCTCGGTGCGCTCGACCTGCTCCTGCGCTGCAAGGCGGACGAGCGCATCCCGCAGGAGGAGCTGCTCGCCCTCGCACAGACGATCAAGAAGCCGACGTCGGACGAGCAGGTGCTGATCGACGAGCTCGCACGCACGGGCGCGGCGGCAGAGGCGGAGGACGCGCTGTTCGATGCGGCATACGTGCCCGACTTCACCATTGACCTCCATGACACAGCGGACGCGGCGGTCGCGGCGGGCTTTGATGCGGCGACGAACATCGTACACGTCGTGAATACCGTCACACTCGAGGATGTTTTCCCGTGTACGGACGAGGAACTGCTCACGATCGTCGAAAAACTCGACGCACTCTACACGGAACACGAGGACTATGAGTACAAGAGCCGCTGGAACGGCAGGGAGGAGACGACGCTGGCCTCAGGCTTTTACGAGCGCGCGGATACCGAACACACGAAGAGAGCACCCAACAATATCAAAGACTACCCGCTCCCGGAGGTCTGGGAGGAGTTCTATCGAAAGGAGATCAAAGACTTTCGCGTGCTCTATCAGCTCGCCATCGCCGTTCTCATGGCAAAGGCGGAGGATGCCCTCTTTACGGAGGGGCTGACGCGCATCACGGGGCGGGACTGGACGGCGTTCCCCGCCGCCCTTGCCGCGCAGAAGCTGAGTTACTTCGGCGAGGGGTACGTCGGACGGCAGACGGGGAAAAACGTCATCCGTGTGCTCTATGAAACGCACGCCGAGGAGAACCGCCCGTTCGTCTTTGCCGCAGGGCTGCTGCTGATGCGCCGCGCCTATGAATGCTATGATGAAAAGCTCTACCTCGTGGAGCGAAAGGGGCGTTGGAGTTCGAGTACGTATCGGATCACGCACGACAATGCACTGATGCAGACCGCCCTGCACGGGGCGAGGCTCTACGCGGACGATGCGGAGTTCGCACAGTCCTACGCCCTGCGCCTGCGGCTCGCGGAGCGGATCGAGGATGTCCTTCTGCGCGCGGGAGGGGAACCCGAGGGCGGCCTGACGGGCATCATCGAGCATGCAAAGGCACACCTCCTCGGCATGGAGAAGAAGGACGCGTTCTACAAGATGCTCCTCGGCGTGCAGGCGGAGGATATGGATAAGGACGCACGCCGCAATCAGAAAAAGGTCGAACAGAACCGCATACGCGTGCTCGAGCGCTATCGGAGCGGTGCGCTCCCCGACCGCAATGACCCCGAATGCCGCGGCGCACAGACGGAGGATGTGCTTTCCTTTGTCAAGGAGGAGGGACAGCGCGTCGTCGACAGCATCGTCACGGCAGAGCTGCGGCGCGGCGATACACCCGCGCTCCACTCCGCCGCCGTGGACAGTATCCTACGCGTCGAGGGCATCCATCTCTTCGTGCGCATCCTGCAGGCGCTCGGTGCGCTGAAGCTCGACCGCCGCAGCTGGTACGCGGGCTCGGACGAGGCAAAGGCATCGACGCTGAGCCACCTGCTGAAGGTCAGCCACCCGCACGCGGGCGAGACGGCCGCCGACCTGAAGGCGGCGCTGAAGGACGCCGGCATCGCCCAGCAGCGCCTCGTCGAGGCGGCGATGTACGCGCCGCAGTGGATCCCGCTCATCGAGGCATACCTCGGCTGGCGCAGTATGGCGAGCGGCTGCTACTACTTCCAAGCGCACATGAGCGACATCCCAAAGGAACGCGCGAGCATGATCGCGAAATACACGCCCATCCCGATCGAGGATCTGAAGGAGGGCGCGTTCGACATCGACTGGTTCAAGGCGGCGTACAAGGAGCTCGGCAAGGCGCATTTTGAGAGTCTCTACGACGCGGCAAAGTACATCTCGAACGGCGCAAAGCACGCGCGAGCACGCAAATTTGCCGATGCCGTACGCGGTGCGCTGAAACTCGCCGATGTGGAGAAGGAAATCACGGCGAAGCGCAACAAAGATCTCGTCATGTGCTGCGGCCTGATCCCGCTGAAACGCGCACGGGATAAGGATATGCTCGCACGCTATGTGTTCCTCCAAAATTTCCTCAAGGAAAGCAAGCAGTTCGGGGCGCAGCGCCGTGCGAGTGAGGAGAAGGCGGTGGAGATCGCCCTCTCGAACCTCGCGCGCGCCTGCGGATTTGACGATGTGACGCGCCTCGTGTGGACGGCGGAGACGGAGCTCATCAAGGCGCACGCCGATCATTTCACCCCGAAGGAGGTCGAGGATGTCGCGCTCTCCCTCTCCGTCGCAGAGGACGGCGCAGTGTCGCTCATCTGCACGAAGGGCGGGAAGCCGCTGAAGGCCGTCCCCGCGAAGCTGAAGAAGAACGCCTACGTGCTCGAGCTGAAGGACGCAGAGAAGAATCTAAAGGAGCAGTACCGCCGCGCAAAGAAGATGCTCGAGGAGATGATGGAGGACGGCACGCCGCTCCTCGCCCGCGAGATCGCAAACGTCATGGAGCACAACCCCGTCATTGCGCCGCTGCTGAAACCGCTCGTGTTTCAGTCGGGCGCAGCTCTCGGCTTCTATGCGGACGGTGCGCTCGTCGCTGCGGACGGCACGCGCACGGAGCTCGCGGAGGACGCAGAGGTAAAGATCGCCCACGCGCTCGATCTCTATGAGAGCGGCACATGGGCGGACTACCAGAAATACCTTTTTGAAAAGGAGATCCGTCAGCCGTTCAAGCAGGTATTCCGCGAGCTCTACATCAAGACGGCGGACGAGCACGGCAAGGAGTCAAGCCACCGCTATGCGGGGCATCAGGTGCAGCCCGCAAAGACCGTCGCCCTGCTCAAGACGCGCCGCTGGGTCATCGACGGCAGTGAGGGGCTGCAGCGCATCTACTACAAGGCGAACATTATCGCACGCATCTACGCACTCGCCGACTGGTACTCGCCCGCCGACATCGAGGCGCCGACACTGGAGTGGGTGGAGTTCTTCGACCGTAAAACCTTCAAGCGGCTGCCGATCGACGATGTCCCTGATCTCATCTTCAGCGAGGTCATGCGTGACGTCGATCTTGTCGTCTCCGTCGCACACGTCGGCGGCGTCGATCCCGAGGCGAGCCACTCGACCGTCGAGATGCGCCGCGCCATCGTCCAGTTTAACCTGCCGCTGTTCAAACTGGACAACGTGCGGCTCGAGGGTGCGCACGCGCACATCCACGGCAAGCTCGGCGACTACACCGTCCACCTCGGCAGCGGCATCATCCAGCAGAAGGCGGGCGCGATGATCAACGTTCTGCCCGTCCACAGCCAGCATCGCGGGCGTCTCTTCCTCCCGTTCCTCGACGAGGATCCGAAGACGGCGGAGATCCTGTCGAAGATCATCCTCTTTGCCGAGGACGGCAAGATCAAGGATCCGTTCATCCTCGACCAGATCCGCGTGAGGAAGTAAGGAAGAAGCACAGCACAAAAACAGCGGCAGGAACAATCATGTTCCTGCCGCTGTTTTTTGCTTTCAGTTCTGCTGTGCAAACGCAGCGCGGTACGTCTGTCCCGCCGCCGTGTTCGCCTGCTGTGCCTTTGTACTCAGTTCAACCACATACGCATCACCGAATACCTCACGCGACGCCTCCTTGCGGATGTCCTCCTCCAGCGAGTGAAGCGAGCGCGCCAAGGACTCGATGTCTACTGCGTACGCATCTTCCCCCATACGTGCCAGCAGGCGGATCTGCTCACGCTGAGCAAAGTGCTGCGAACGGATATCGCCGACGTTAATCCCATCCTGCGCAAGCGTTGGTGTCGCCGTCCGCATAATCAGCGGAACGGGGATCTGCCGTGCAGGATCGTCGAGTACGGATGCAAGTGATAATACAGACATCACGATCACCTCATTTCCTTATGAGTTGTTTGGACAGTTCCTTTGTCCTACGTACATTATAAAATCTTTCCCGTTTCTTGCCTACAGACTTTTTTCCCAATTTGTCACTGTTTACGACGCATTTCAATGAAAGTTTGATAAAAATTCTTTTATATGCTATTGAAATTCATTCTCTTATATGCTATACTTACCTCACAGTTTTGAGGAATGTCTGAGAGATTTCCTGTCAGCCCTTCCTCGGGAGCCGTTCTTCACCGTACGGCTTCTCCCATACTCTCCTACAAATACACAGCAAAAAGGCCGCACAGTTGCTCACTGCGCGGTCTTTTTGTCTGTGCTTCCCTCTGTTTTGCGCTCACTTCTCGCCGTCTGCGTGCGGCAGATGGCAGTCACGCCCCTTGATGTGGTCAAAGAGCCAGCGCGCAAGGAAATCGAGGATGTTCAGGAGATACTCCTGCTGATTCTCGTCCACCTTGGCGAGGTCAATCTCTCCGACCTTTTTCATAAAGCGCAGGTGCAGCGCGCGATGGCTGAAACGGTGCGGGTCGCCGACGCGCTCGGCATACGCCTCCTCGCTCGCAAAATGCGTGCCGGCATAGGCGGCAAGCTCATCGAGGATCGCGACGATCTTATCGTACTTATCCTCCGACGCATCCTCCATCACGAGCTCGTAGCACTCGTTCGTCAGATCGAACAGCTTTGCGTGTTGCTGGTCGACCGATGCAATCCCCGTCAGATAGTCATCCGTAAACTCATACTTCATGGCGCATTTTTCCTCTTTCGTCTGCTTTGAGCGGCTACTCCTTTGGTATGAGAAATATGCTAATTACTTTGCTGCGGCGTCCTCTTCCTTCGGGATACGGCAGTCCATCACCTTGATGTGTCCATAGAGCCAGCGCGCGAGGAAGTCGAGGATGCCGAGCAGATACTCCTGCTGGTTCTCATCCACACTGTCCAGATCGACCTCGCTCAGTTTCTGGATGAAGCGCAGATGCTGATACCGCTCGCTGAAGCGCCGCTCGTACTGCACGCGCTCCATGTACTCCTCCTCATGGGCGAAATGCGTCGCCGCATAGTCGCGCAGCTCGTCGATGAGCTCCACGATGCGGTCGTAGTGGTCAGTGCCCGCATCATCCATCACGAGCTCATAGCACTCGTTCGCGAGATCAAAGAGCTTTGCGTGCTCTTTGTCGATCATGTCGATTCCAGTCAAATATTCTTTCGTCAGTTCGTACTTCTTCATCGTCTGCATTCCCTTCCTTATCGTATCAGTCCCAGCCCTGAAGTGCCCAGTATCGCTCCGCCGCATCGACGAAAGCGAAGAATCCGTTCTCATCCGCCGCCGTCCGTATGCGCACGAGTTTCCATCGCCCGTCCGCCATGCGTGCCAGCTCCAGCGTAAAGGCCGCCGCCGGCAGAAGCCGTCCGTAGGTGCTGTCGCTGCCATGCAGTACAGCATCCGCATAGGCGCGGTCGCCGTCCGTGCGCACCGCTCCCACAGTCACGCTGTAGGCAGCGGAAAAGGCACGCATCTCGTCGGACGCCCACCGCGCCGTGCCGTCTGTGCGCGAGATCGGTACACGCGAGGAGTCAAAGTAGTAGTCCAGCGCGGCACGCACAAAGGCAATGTCCGCCGCGCGCCGCTCCGCCATATACTGCTCCATGAAGGCGGCATCGTGGCGAAAGAACCAATCGCTCGGATGGCGCGTGTGCAGGGCGTCGATGTTCTCCGTGAGCAGTGCCGCCGCATCCTCAGAGAGCCACGCAAGGACGGCATCCGTATCGACGTATTGATCGAAGGTCACGCGGTCCTCCGCCGCAACAGCATGGGCGATATGTGCAAGTGCTGCCTCGGGCGTATGTTTCTTCCAGTATCCGAAGCCCATATATGCACAGAACATGAGCAACACGACCAGTACAGCGGCACTGCTGCGGCGCAGGTGTCGCATGATAGAGCTCCTTCCTTTTTTCTATTGTAGCTTATCCGTCATAGAGAAGCAAGCGACGCAGTGTGTGCGCCCTATCCCTACTCTCCCGTCTCTTTGTAAATCCGAAGGCGGCGTTCCGCCGCGCCCACCGCATCAGCGAAATTCCTGCGCAGGTAGACGTCCACCGTCTGCCCGATGTGATTTTTCCCCATATAGTCGGGGTGCAGTCCATCCGTCGTGTACGCTGCCTCGAGCTCGCCATTCGCGTCCGCAAGCGTGGAGGAGACATCGATGCTGAACTCCTGCTGACGCACCCAGTCGTTGATGTAGTCACGGTGATCCATCCAGTCCGAGGGCGGCGTCATGATCGTCATGCGCTTCGTCATCCACACGGGGCGGATCGGCGTCACCGTCAGAAAGATCGGCGTGATGCCGTGCGCGCGGCATTTCTCCCCGAGGGCGGCGAGGTTGCGCACGGTCTGTGCACCATAGACGCCGGAGCGGTAGTCGTTCACGCCGCCCATGATGATGAGGACGCGCGGCGCGAACGGCAGCACATCGCGGTCAAACCGCGCGAGCATATCCGCTGTCGTGTCGCCGCTGTGCCCGAGGTTTTTGACGGGCACGGTGCAGTACGTCTCCCAGTCATAGAGCGTGTAGGAGGGCGGCAGTGTGATCGCCCCGCCGCCATGCGTGATGCTGTCCCCGATCGCGGCGATCGGTGTATGCAAGATGACATCGAATGTGCCGCCCGCCGACCAGTCGGAGATCGGCGTCCCCGCCGTCGTCACGCCGCGAACGCGGTAGACATAGTGTCCCGGCACAGTGAACGCCGCATCGTCATAGACATCCTGCTCGCCCGCCTGCAGGGTATGCAGGAAAACATCACGCCCATCGGCCGAGCGGCGGTAGACCTCGACCTCATGATGGGTCTGCCCGCTGAGCGGGATCCACGAGTAGACGGGGTAGAGCGGCGCGTATGCCATCTTGTCATACTCCGCCGTGAGGACGGGCGCAGGCGGGTCGGCGAGCGCCTTGCGCACCGGCTGCGGCGCCGACGCCGCAGCAATCGGCGTGCCGTCGTAGCCAAGCGGCTGCACTGTCCAGTAGAGGTCATCCTGCGGCAGAAGCCCTGTAAAGGGGATGTGTACGCCCGTCGTATAGACACGGCTGAGCTTCTGCTGCTCGACCATACGCCCCTCCGCCGTGCGCACGAGGATGCGCACCTCATAGCGTACCGCACCATTGTAGGGTTCCCAGCGCAGGAGCACGGAGGAGGGCAGTGCTGCCGCAGGCGGTGTACGTACGCCGCTCCGCTCCGCACCACGCTCCACAGATTTCCCTGCGGCGGATGCCTGTGTCATACTCACAATAAGAAAAACGGCAAGGAGTACCCCCAGCCCATGCCGAAAAAATCGCAGCTGCATTTAGTCCTCTTCCACCAATCTGATATGCTCTTCCCCAATCGCCGCTCTGACCTCTGCGAGTGTCGGCGCGAGAAGGATTCGCGCTTCCTCCGTGGTCTTCGCCGCTGCCGTCACGCGGACGAGGCAGCCGTCCTCCTTCGCGTACGTCGCCACCGTCGGGTTTTCCCCATCGACGAGTGCGCCGAGCCGATCGGCAACCTGTGCCTCACCGACGGGAAAGCCTTGCTCCGCCATGGAGTAGAGCTTGATATTCATGGAGACGAACGCCTTGTCGCTCTTTCCCGCGAGAAAGAGACGGCATGCATCCGCAAACATCGGCTTCATCTCTTTCGGCGGGCCGGGGAGCATGATGCACACGCGGCCGTCCTTCTCAATGATGACGCCGGGTGCCGTGCCGTGGTCGTTCTGCAGTACCACTGCACCTGAGGGAACCGTCGCCTGCTTGCGCATACTCTCCGAGAGGGGGACGCCGCGCTTTGCCGCGCGCTCCTCCAGACGGCGCAGCGCCTCCTCGTCCTCAACGGGCGTGCAGCCAAAGTAGGAGATCAGCATCTCCTTTGTCAGATCGTCCTTCGTCGGGCCAAGACCGCCCGTGGTGATGACGCAGTCCCCGCGCGTATACGCCACATCGAGTGCGGCGCGCAGGCGCTCGGGATTGTCCCCGACCACCGTCTGATAGTAGGCATCCAGCCCCATGTGCGCGAGTTTCTGCGCGATGTGCTGTGCGTTCGTGTTCACGATATTTCCCATGAGCAGCTCCGTGCCCACACTGATGATTTCTACGACCATGTACTTTCTCCTTTGACGGTTTTCCCACTGATAATCAGTGTTTGTATTCATTCTACTACAAAAATCCCGCCTAGAAAAGGTAATTCGCCCTTTTTTGTCGAAATTACTAAGGAATCGCATTTCTGCGCGAATACGATGAAAATAATTGGATTGACGGAAGGAATACCCATGACCCCCACGAAACTATTCGCTGCCCTTCTCACGGCCGCCCTCCTCGCCCCTGCCCTCGCCCCCGCGGCGGAGGCGGGCATCGGCGGAGGCATCGGCATCAGCATACCGACCTCGCACACGCCCGCGGTGCACGCGGCATCGAACACCTACGCGGGGGTGCGCATCGGCGATCTCTCCGAAGATCTGACCGTGAACGAAAAGAGCGGTCGTCTCCTGCTGAAGCTGACCGTGCGCAACGAGGGCACGGAGGCGTATACCGTCGCGCATCCGACGGGGCAGAACTATGACTTTGCCCTGCTCGATGCAAAGGGGCGCGAGATCTGGCGCTGGTCGGACGGCATGGCGTTCACGCAGGCACAGCAGACGTATACGCTCGCGCCGGGCGCGTCCGAGGAGCTGACCGCCGAGATCGACCGCAAGACGTATAAGGATCTGCGGGACCGGGCCGTCCTCGTCGCGGCGGGGCTGAAGGACACGAACGTCCTCGTCTGCGCCGTCGTGCCCGACCCGCGCAGTGCCGGCACATCCCCGCGCATCCACGGCGACATTGTGATCGGTACGGGCGGCTGGGATCGCTGGTGATGTTTCCGCGCTTCACGGCAGCTCCCTTGCTTGCAGGCGGTCGTGTGCTCGTCCGCCTAAATACCTGCGGATTCCAAACGCGCTGCGCTTGAATGAATAAAATCCGCAGTGGGCGGGTCGCACACTATTCCCGCCTGCTCCGCTAGAGATTGCCGTGAAGCACCGTTGCACTAGGGTTTTATAGAACGATCAGCAAAATAGGGAAAGCACAAGGATAGCAGACTTGAAACAGATTATCATCAATGCGGACGACTTCGGGCGGCACGTGCTCATCAACCGCGCGGTCGAAACAGCCGTGCAGGAGGGCATGCTGCGCTCTGCAACGATCATGGCAGGCGGCGCGGCATTCGCAGATGCGGCGGAGCTGGCCGTGCGGACACCCGCGCTCGGGGTCGGCATCCACCTCACGCTCGTCGACGCTGCGCCCGTCCTGCCGCCCGCAGAGATCCCGACTCTCGTCACGGCAGAGGGCAGGTTCGTCCCCGACCACACAGCGCTGACCGTGCGCGTGCTGCGCGGCAGGGTCAGCATGGATGAGGTGCGTGCCGAGCTCTCCGCACAGCTGCGCCGCGTCACAGCGGCGGGCATCCGCCCGACGCACGCCGACAGCCATCAGCACATGCACGTCCTGCCCGGCGTCATTGACGTCGCGCTCGACCTCTGCGTGGCGGCGCATATCCCCGCCATGCGTGCGCCCTACGCGCCGCTCTTTGCGGGACAGTTCGGCGGCGTGGGACAGTTCATCGGGCGCGCGGGGCTCGCTGCCCTCGCGCATCGTGCGGCGGCAAAGGCGCGGCGGCGCGGCATCGCCGTCCCCGATCACTTCGCGGGCATCGTCGCGGGTGAGGCGGTCGATACCGCCGCCCTCACACAGATCGCCGCACAGCTCGCGGACGGCACGACGGAGGTCATGCTCCATCCCGGTACGGACAGCAATACGCTCATCCGTGACTGCCGCTGGCAGCATGACTTCGCGGCGGAGCTCGCCGCCGCCTGCGCCCCCGAGGTACGCGCGGCGCTCGCGGCGAAGGGGGCGGATATCGTCAACTTTCAGGCACTGGCACAGTAAGGAGGGCACATGGACAAGATCACCATTATCGTGCCCTGCTACAACGAGGCGGAGGTCATCCCCCGTTTCTACGAGGCGGTGACGGCAGCAACTGCTGCTGTCGAGGACTGCGTCTTTTCCTATCTCTTCATCGACGACGGCAGCCGCGACGGGACGCTCGACGCGATTCGCACGCTCGCCGACGCGCACGACAATGTCCGCTATCTCAGCTTTACGCGCAATTTCGGCAAGGAGCCCGCGATGATGGCAGGGCTCGACTTTGCGGACGGCGACGCCGTGCTCATCATGGACGCGGATCTGCAGCATCCGCCCGCCCTCATCCCGGCGATGGTTGCGGCGTGGCGCGCGGGCTACGACGATGTCTGCGGCAAGCGCACGGATCGGAAGGACGAGACCTTCCTCAAGCGCACGATGGCGAATTTCTTCTACCGCTCCATGCAGGCGGTCAGCCGCTTTACCCTGCAGCGCGACGTGGGCGACTTTCGCCTGCTCGATCATCGCTGCGTCGCGGCGCTGCGCCTGCTGCGCGAGAATCAGAGGTTTACGAAGGGGCTCTTTACGTGGGTGGGGTTCAAGAAAAAGGAGATCCCCTTTCAGGTGCAGCCGCGTGCGGCGGGCAAGACGACGTGGAGCTATCTCGCGCTGCTCTCGCTCGCCGTCGAGGGGATCACGTCCTTTACGACCGCGCCGCTGCGCCTGACGACGGTGCTCGGGCTCATCGTCTCCGCGCTCGCGCTCTGCTACATGGTCGTCGTGCTCGTCGATGCGCTCGTCTACGGCGACCCCGTGGCGGGCTATCCGACGCTCATGACTGTCCTGCTCTTTCTCGGCGGCGTGCAGCTGCTCTCGCTCGGCATCATCGGCGAGTACCTTGGGCGCGTCTTTACGGAGAGCAAGCGGCGGCCATGCTATCTGATCGATGAGCTGGACGGGGAGAAATTTGACAATGCAAAGCTGGCAAGGAGGAGATACATTGACACAGGCGAATGACGGAGGGCACCGATACGGCGCGACGGCACTCACAGCCGCCGCCATTTTTGCCTTTATGCTCGCGCTCAATCACTGGATGCCCCTTCACCGCGACGACTACGACTATCTGATGGTCTGGAAGACGGGCGTGCCCATCGCATCGCTCTCCGATGTCCTCACCTCCGCCATGCAGCACTACCTCCTGCACGGCGGGCGCATGGTCACGGTGTTCTGTCTCGACCTCTTCCTCTGGCTCGGCAAGCCGCTCTTTGACGCGGCGAACGCGCTCATGTTCCTCGCGCTCTCCGTGCTCGTCATGATGCACGCACGCCGCTCTGCCGCACTCACCCGGACGCCGGGGCTGCTTGCATTGGCGGCACTCCTCCTCTGGCTCTCTCTGCCGCATTTTGGCGAGGTCGCCGTGTGGAAAAGCGGCTCGACGGTCTATCTCTGGTCGGCGGTGCCCGCCTTTCTCTTTCTCCTGCCGTACAATCTCACGCTGAAAATGCTGGGGGATAGACAGCGGGCGCGTCATGCGTGGGCGATCCTGCCGATGTTTCTCCTCGGCATACTCGCGGGCTGGTCGATCGAGAACCTCGCCGTGACCGTGACCCTCCTCGCGCTTGGCTGCACGCTCTATGCGCGGCGGCACGGCGCGTTCGCACCGTGGATGCTCACGGGTGCCGTCGGCGCACTCGCGGGGCTCATCGGGCTCGTCGCCGCGCCCGGCAACTACGTCCGCTACGACGCACAGGGCGCGGACAAGGGCATCCTCATCCACCTTGGCAATCAGATCGCGGGGCAGGGCGAGATGCTGCTCTACCTCCTGCCCATCCTGCTGCTCATATACACGGCATATCGTCTCTGCCAGCGCCGTCTGTCTGGGCTGCCGGCAGAGCTGCACGGATCGCTCTTCCTCTACGCCAGAAAAAAACATGTCGAGGCGTTTGACAAAGGCGGCATCACCGCGGCCTCTGCAGTGCTCTGGAGCCTGCTTCTGCTGCTCACCGTCTCCTATTTTACGGGCGGATGGGTCGCGGCCGCCATCCGCGACACAGTCATCGCGGGGGTACTCACGCCGCTCGGGCAGACCAGACCAAAGACCATTTTCCTCTTCACGAATGTCATGAACGGCTTCGAGGAGATGGCGATCTACTGGCTCGTGATTCTGCTCTGCTACCATCGCATGAAAGCGCTGCTGGGACTGACGAAGGCCTCCATCCGCGACGCTGCGCAGCAGGTCTCTTGGTGCGAGGTGCTGCGCGCCTCTCCCGCCGCGCGTTACGCCGCATGCCTCATCGGGCTCGGCCTCTGTAACAATCTCGTCATGATCGCCGCGCCGACCTTCCCGGGACGTGCCACATTCAGTTCCGCCGCCATGTGCGTCGCGGCACTGCTCGCCCTGCTGAATGATCCATCGGTGCGCAGCGAATTCTCCCCCCGGGCAGGCCGCCTGCTGCGCACGGCGGCGTTCCTCCTCCTCGCCTATACGGGCGCGGCGGCGCTCCTCCTCACACACGAGATGGGGATAGAGGACGCGGCACGGATCGCACAGATCGAGGCCGCCCGCGCACGCGGCGAGACCGTCGTTCACTTCCCGCGCATCGAGAACACGCGCCGCGCCCTGCGCCACGTCTACTACGAGGACTGGGACAACGGCGTCACGAAGGACGGTGCGATGGAATACTTCGGGCTGACGGATATAGAGGTTCCCCCGCATAGGCCCCAATGACATTTCCTTCATCTTGTGGTAGAATGAGGGGCACGTATCGTATGACGGCACCATACGCCAGTGCCAACGCTCCGCTGCGTTTTCCTGCGCAGCATGGTGTTCGCATCGGCGGCAGTGTCAAGCAACGCATCAACATTTGAAAGGAGCTGCATCAACTCTTGGACAGTCCTTTATCCGACGCTCTCTGTCTTTTCCTGCTCGTCGTCGCCCTCATGGCAAACGCCTACTTTGCCCAGATCGAGACTGCGCTCACGGCCTCCCATCGCGGGCGTCTTGAGCGTCTCGCCGAAAGCGGCGAAGCGGGTGCGGCCGAGGCGCTTGCCCTCCTAGAGCACGCCGACCGCCCCATCGCCATGGCGCAGGCGGGCGTCACCTGCATGAGTCTCTTTACGGGGCTCGGCATCGGGCTCTTTGCCCTGCCGATTTTCAGCAGGGTGCTCACGCGGCTCCTCCCGGGCATGGAGGTCTACGCCGCCGCTCTCGTCCTCAGCGTCCTCGTCATGACGACGCTCACCCTGCTCTTTGGCGACTTTCTGCCGAAACAGATCGCCCTCCAGAACCCCGAGGCGATGCTTCTGCGCAAACACCGCACCATCGCCCTCCTCACGCAGCTCACCGCGCTGCCGAGTGCTGCGCTCATCTCCATCTCGCGCGGCATCCTGCTCATCTTCGGCATCAACCCGGAGAACCGCGTCTCCGCCACGGAGGACGCGGTCAAGGATCTCATGGAGCAGGGCACGGAGGACGGTACATTTGAAAAGACCGAGCAGGACATGGTCGACCGCATCTTCCACATGAGTGATCAGACCGCCTCGGCGCTCATGACGCCGCGCACCCAGATCGCCTGGGTCGACCTCGCGGAGCCCCGCGCCGAACAGCTGCGCATCGTCCGCGCAGAGGCGCACGACGTATTCCCCGTCGCCTATGAGAACCTCGACGACTTCCGCGGCGTGGTCTACGCCAAGGAGCTGCTCGACGCGGCACTCGACGGGACGGAGATCGACATCACGGACTACATCCGCAAGCCGCTCTTCGTCCCGCGCACCATGGAGGGGCTGCGCGTCCTCGAAAAATTCCGCAGCGGTGCCATCCACGAGGCCGTCGTCCTCGACGAGTACGGCGGCGTCGTCGGCTTCATCACCATGGACGACATCATGGGCGAGATCATCGGCAGCGCGGATGAGGATGCGCCCACGGGCACGCGCACCGGGGCGGAGAAGGCGCAGACATGGATCTTTGACGGACTGTTCCCCATCGACGAGTTCAAGGAGGAATTTGGCATCGACGAACTCCCCGACGAGGATCACGACCACTTTCACACCCTCGGCGGCTTCGTCACCGCCCAGATCGGCCGCATCCCTACCGTCGGCGAAACCTGCACATGGGAGGACTACACCTTCGAGGTGCTGCAGATGGATCGCGCGCGCGTCGCCCAGATCCGCATGACGAGGGCAAACACTGTGGAAACCGGCGACTGATCGAATACTGCTTCCTTCGCCTCCCCCGTCGCAACGGGGGAGGGGGCGCCCAATGGAAATGATAGGATATAGAGGGAGACACAAAATGAACGAACGCATCTATAACTTTAACCCCGGCCCCGCCGTCCTGCCCGAGGACGTCCTGAAAGAAGTCCAGAGCGAGATGCTCAACTTCCACGGCACAGGCATGTCCATCCTCGAGATCAGCCACCGTGCCCCCGCCTACGACGAAGTACACCAGCAGGCCAAGGCGGACATCAAAGAACTGATGGGGCTCGGCGACGACTACGACATCATCTTTACCGCCGGCGGCGCCAGCCAGACCTTTGCCCTCATCCCGCTGAACTTCGCCGCCGAGTCTCACCCCGGCAGCTACGCCCTCTCCGGCTCCTTCTCCCAGAAGGCATACGAGGAGGCCGTCAAACTCGGCGTCGGCACCGTCGCCGCCTCCACCAAGGAGGAGAACTACGTCCGCGTCCCGCGTCAGGACGAGCTGAACATCGCGCCCGGCGCGGCCTACCTCCACATCTGCCTCAACAACACCATCTACGGCACGGAGTACCACTACACGCCGCAGACAAACGGCGTCCCCCTCTTTGCCGACATGTCGTCCGACATGCTCTCGCGCCCGTGGGACTTCTCCTCCTACGACTTCATCTATGCGGGCGTGCAGAAAAACCTCGGCCCCGCCGGCGTCGTACTGAACATCGCGAAAAAGGAGCTCCTCGCGAACACCCCCGCCGAGCTGCCGACCATGCTGCGCTACAGCACCTTCCAGAAGAACGACTCCCTCTACAACACCCCGCCCGTCTTTGCCATCTACATCGTCGGCAAAGTCGCCCGCTGGATCAAAGAGCGCGGCGGTCTCGCTGCCATGGGCGAGGCAAATGCAAAGAAAGCGGCGCTCCTCTACGATGCCATCGACAGCTCCGACGGATTCTACCGCGGACATGCCGCGAAGGGCAGCCGCTCGCGCATGAACGTCACCTTCCGCCTGCCGACCGAGGAACTCGAAACGGCATTCGTTGCCGAGGCAAAGGAACACAACCTCGGCGGCATCAAGGGACACCGCAGCGTCGGCGGCATGCGCGCCTCCATCTACAACGCCATGCCTCTCGCAGGCGTCGAGGCGCTCGCCGCGTTCATGGCAGAGTTCCGCAAGAAACACTGATGCTCGTGGTCTGTGGAAAGAGGTGACATTTTTGGCAGGAAATCGCGCATACCGCAGCGGCGGCACGCAGGAGATGGGCGTTCCCGCGCGGCGCGGGGAGAATGCGCCCGCAGCTGTGCGCCGCATGGATGCGCCGTCCATCAGCGTGCGGCAGGACGCCATTACACCGGAGTACTTTATCGCGCATTTCTACGAGTACCTCCCGCGCTACATCGCGGGCGGCGCACCGACGGCGGACACGCGCGACACGTATGAGCTCGCCATCCGCCTCTTTCTCCACTGGTGCATGGAACAGGGGCTGCATCCGCTAAACGACGTGCACGACTACCAGATTCGCGTCTACATGGAGGAGATGCGGACGCGCGGCTACAGTGCCGCCACCCTCATGATCAAGGGCGCGGCGATCCGTGCCTTTTACAAGGTCGCCCAGCGGCTCTCCTTCATCGCCGAGAATCCCTGCGCCGACCTCCAGCTGCGCAACCCGCAGCACCTCGACGAGGACTATAAGTATCTCACCGTCGATCAGATCAAGGAGATCTGCGAGGGGCTCGCCGCCGACAAGAACGAGCTGCGTCGCCTGCGCAACCTCCTCATCGTCTACCTCATGGGGGTCGAGGGGCTGCGCGTCGTCGAAGTCATGCGCCTCTCCGATGAGGACATCGACTGGCAGCGCGGGCGCATCGAGATCCGCGGTAAGGGACACGCGGGCATCATCTACCCCTGCGAGGAGACCTTCGGCATCCTGCGCGCATACATCGAAACGCGCGGCGCTGTCCCGCCCGAGAGCCGCCTCACGCCGACCATCATCTCCTGCGCGAACAACAACCCGAAGGGGCGCATCTCACGCGTCGGCATCCGCTATGTCATCAACAAGGCACTCACCGAGGCGGGGCTCAAGCAGCCCGGCTATGCCTGCCACCTCTTCCGCCACAGCTGCGGCACGAACCTCTATCAGGAGACCAAGGATCTGCGCGTCGTACAGGAAACCCTGCGCCAACGCAGCCCCAAGGTCACGGCGAAATACGCCCATGTTCACGACCGCATGGAGCGCCGCTATACACGCGGCATCACACCGGGGCTGAATGTGGAGAGCGTGCAGGGGACGCCGCCCGCGACAAGGGAAAAGGAATGATGCAGAGCAGGAAGGACAGCTCCTGAATCTGAGACAGGAGATACGGGACGATCTCTTCCAATTCATATACGATAAACACCCAACGGATGTAAATGACTCCGTTGGGTGTTATTTTCTGTTTACCACATTAGTCGAACCAAGAACCGATAAAATGATGTATGCAACAACTCTGTTCTGATGCCTGTTTACCGGGACAGAAATATGCCGCAGGATAAATATGAACATCACCATCCAGAACCATCAGCTGTCCATCCAGCTTTACACGATAATAACGTCCAATAATCTTGGAAATAATTCGTGTGTTTGGCATAAATGTTGCGTATCCGCTAAAGTGCTTTCCTTCATACCATCGTAAAAGCAGCTCGATCCAAGGGTGATGCGGGACTGCCCCCATTACACCCGACTGGATCCGTGCGCGGACATTGCCATAGGTCTCAAATCCGGTAAATGCGCGGTGCGATAAAAACGGGTCGAATGATTTCAGCATCTCGATGTCTGTATCGAGATAAATTCCGCCATGTTCATATAAGGCAGCGAGCCGTGCAACATCCGAAGTGAAGGCATATTTCTTCTTGTCGTACGCCTCCTGTGCAAAAGGATATTTTTCAATGGGGAAGTTATCCTCATTCCAGAGAACAAATTCATAATCCGGCAATACACGCTGCCATGTCGCCATACATTTTTTGATCAGCGAAGAGTACTCTCCGCACCCAAACCAGCAATAATGAATGACCTTAGGAATAGCAACGGGAGGACACTGTGACTGCCAATCCGTTAGCTTGATATTGCTGCAGTAACTGTACAGATCGATATAGAACTGTATCTTATCTCTGTAGTCTGTCAGGCGATATGCCATCTTATCTTTCAAGGTATCCAACATCATGTCTTCTCCCCCACATCTTTAAGCAACCGCCCCATCGACGTCTCTATTTCCTCATCCAATGCATCAAGAAATGCAAACCGCCGCCGATAGACCGCACGCTTGCGCGTCGGAACCTCCTCCATCGTCTTGCGTGGATAGACGAGCGGAAGCTCGTAGAAGCGGCGATCGTCCGTCTCCCATCCGCCAACCTCCTCCCAGAATGCGCCGAAATCCGTCTTCAGCTTGCGGTCAAGGCGGACGTGGTTGTTAGCGTAGTAGCCTGCATTCGAGACAGCAAGCATGCGTTTTATGCCGAGCGCACGTGCCACAGCCTGCGTCATATAGAGGATCAGATTCTTCGTGCGGAAACGATGGGCGCGCTTCGTCATCTCACGGACGAAGTCCTGCGCGTTCTCTGTGTTCGGTCCCTGCATCGCTCCGATCACAAACGTCGGCTGATCGTCTCTCTGCTCGATCCAGAAGATGATCTGATAGAGATGCTCCCCATCCACGTCCATCATCACGGAGAGCAGCCCCTCCTTGCGCTGTCCGGGTTCAAACTTCAGATACGCATGCCATGTCATATCCGTCTCTGGCGTGCGCCAAATCTCGTATGCCGTATCATAACCAAGCGATACAAATGCCGTAGGTTCTAACTTCTGCTCAAGATAAGCATAGTGCTCTTGGATGAGTTTCACCCGCATACGCACCGTCGAGCCTGCATAAAAAAAGGCGCGCGTTGCCTGTTCGAGGGGAAATGGATTGCGCGCATAGAGGGCTCTGCGCACCTCTGTCTCTTGGAAGAACTCATAGAGCTCACGCAGCTGCCGCCGATGCAGCAGTCCGCGTACCATAAAGACGAGAGCGCGATGGCGCTCTCGCAAGATATGAAAGCGATAGGCGCGGTGTGCAACGGCGCGAATCTCAGCAAGCATAGACGAACTCCATTTCAATTTCTCTCCACAAGGATCGCGGCAACCTGCGCAGCGACACGTGATGGCGCATAGCAGCGCGAAGCCTCCTCAAGAGCACGGTGCCACTCTGGCGCGCGGCTGTCGTATTCGTTGATAAAGGTCTCCAACGCTCTTCCAAGTGCGGCAGAGTCACCACTGACAAAGGTCTCCCCAATGGAAAAGCGCTCAAACACATCGGGGTTCATATCGTTGCTCACGAGCACGGGTTTTTGAAAACCAATCGCCGTAAAGAGCATGGCACTGCACTGATAGCGATAGCGTTCCGCCGAGTACGGCAGAAGGAGCGCATCCACGTCTGCAATCGCACGCTGCCAGTCCGCCCCGATCAGCCCTCGATGCAGGAACGTGATTCCCTTTCCTTTATATGCCGCAATAATGCGCTCGAACTCCTCTGCATCCTCCTCGTGCATCGTCGAGCCCTGGACAAAGAGGCGTGCAGGCCGCGTATAATGCCCCGCGAGATAGACTTTCAGCAAATCCTCAAGACGCTTCTCCCTGCGAAATTGTCCGAAGAAACCGATGGTGATGGGCTCATCCGCCTTGACGGGTGTGCGCGGTGCAACCTCAATGTCACGCGGAATATAGGTCGGCGGCACGATGAAGCGCAGATTTTCGGGATGCTTGCCAAAGATGGAGTCTCCAAAGGTAATGACGGTGGGGCGAATGTTCCGGTATTCCAAAAGCCCGTGAACAGCAGCAAAGAAATTGTCTGCATCCTTCGGGGTAATCCCGTGATGCAGGAACATAACGGGTACGGGCGAGCGCCGCAGGACACTGTGCCGCAGCGCGCGCAGATAGCGATAGGTCGCCGTGGGCACAATCAGTGCATCAAAGTCCCCCGCCTCTGCCGCATGGTACAGCTGACGATACCAGCCGAACCGGCGCCGCGTGCGCCTGAGTGAGATCACGAGTTTTCCGATGCCGCGCGCATGCGTGTAGGAAACGGATGCCCCCGAGAGATAGCGCACCTCAGTATGATAATCCATACCAAAACGAAAGCCCTCGGGCACGTAGAATATCACTTCATGTCCGAGCGCCTTCAGTTCCTCCACAAGAATGCGGTCAAAATCTACCTCATGCCCGCCGGGCGTCATGATGTTTTCAAAGATGGCGATCCTCATGCGTATCTCCTCCTCGCCGATTCTATTCCGTGCGACTGCGCCCGAGATCATATAGTTTCACATATTTCACCATCGTATAGAATCCGTGGAACATTCCAAGGATAAATCCGAGCCGCCCGTCGAGAAAACCGCGTTGAAGGATGTAAAACCGAAAGAATGCGAACGGCGGATCGAGGAGAACCTTTAGGAAGGATGCACGCTTTCCATCGTTGTACTGCCGCGCTGCCATCAGTGTCGTATACTGGTTGAATTTCTGAAAATAGCGATCCCAGTCTGTGTAGGTGTAGTGCAGGAGGCTGGTGCGAAGACGCCGCACGGGCAGACCGGACACAGGCCGCTCATGCACAAGCCCCTCCCAGCGCACGGCATCGTGCGGGAAGAAGCGGCAGGGATAGTCGGGGCGATGCGCACCGTAGTGCATCTCTTGACCGAAGGCGACGTTGACGCGCTTGATCTCGTACGCAGCGCGTGCATCCTCCGCCATTACGCGGCGCAGTTCCGCCTCTGTCCCCTCGTTCACGCGCTCATCCGCATCCACATAGAGTACCCAGTCCGCATCCGTCTGCGTCAGGGCAAAGTTCCGCTGACCCGCGAAATCTCCCGCGAGAGGGTGCGTGACAACACGTGCGCCGAGGCTCTGTGCCAGTTCTGCCGTACGGTCCGTGCTCATATCGTCGATCACAAGGATCTCATCAGCAAACGATGCACTCTGAATGCACGCCTCGATGTGATGTTCCTCGTTATGTGTAAGAATGATAACGGCAAGTCTCACCCGTCTCCCCTCCCCTATATTATGCCGGCGCATAGTGATCCAGACGCAGCCATTGCAGACAGAGCCCCATTAGTACCCAATACAGCTTCATCACTGCTGCATTCCCCATATTGTATTCCGTCAGTCCCTGCAGAATGAGTCCCAGAAGAATGGCAGGTATAAGCAGTGCCGCAATATGACGGGTTGCCATCCATGTGCGGAATCCATAGGATAGGAACGTATACCAGAAGAATAGCAGAGCGAGAAGACCAACTCCTCCACACTCTGCAAGCATATGCATTACATTGCTGTGGGCATGTGCCAGCCAAGGTTCCTTTGCCTCGGGGGAAACGTATTCCCTATGATATGATGTCTGAAACTCGGCAAACCCAACGCCAAACAACGGATGATCTACGAACATGTGATAGGCACTTGTCCAAAGAAGAAACCGCTCTGAGTTACTTTGATTATGTGTATCGCCGATGGAGACAAACCGTGACGAGAGTGACGGCGACATCATAAAGATTCCTGCAAACACGCTCAACGCAACGAGTGCACCGATAACAAACTGCTTCTTTTGACGGACGAAAACGACAGTGCAAAGACACATGGCAACGGGAACGGCAAGCCATGCTCCGCGCGTACCATTGTACAGCAGAGCCCCGCAGCCAAGGAGGAATGAGCCTGCTGCAAGGGTGCGCCAGCGTACATCAAGATGATCACCGAGCGAAAGAAGGAGCAGGGCAGGGAGCAGCATGGAGAGGATTCCTCCCACTGTCATATAGGAAGAAAATCCGACGGCCCGATAATCACCCTGCACGACACCTTGAAAGACAACAGCCACATCGTTGATGAAGAGTGAAATGCCGATACAGGCCGCAATCCAAATCAGCTGTTTTCGCTGTCGAATCATCAGTAGGACAGCAAATAGTCCGACCGCACGCGTTCCATACTGATGACTGAATACGCGCAAACTATGCAGGATATCGCTGGAAAAAAAAGAAGACAAAACGACTGCGCCCATCAGCAGCAAAAGTGCCAGACAAAGCTGCCCATCGGGCAGCGCATCTTGCCAGTCATCATGCTTCACCCACAAGCGGAAGAGAAGCAGCGCCGTGAGCAGGCTGAGAAAAATACTGGTAACCGTAGTCGAAACACTACTAAAAAGTCCAAACCCGCAGAGCAGATAGAATGCCCACGTATGGAGCCGTATAACAGGAGTTCCCTTGAGTTTCTGCAGCATATTACAGACCATCTTCGCTTTCTCTGTATGTTACCATCGCTACGATGCCAGCGCCTCCCGCACGCAGTCCGCGAGGCTCCCGCCCACATAGCGCACGCCGCGCACCCCCGCCTGCTTTGCTGCCGCGACGTCACGCGCCTCATCGCCGATCATCAGCGATGAGGCGGGGTCAATATCGTGCTCCGTGATCGCACGCAGGAGCATCCCGGGCGCAGGCTTGCGGCAGCCACACACCCGTGTATACGCCGGCACGCGCCCCTCAGGATGATGCGGGCAATAGTAGAACGCATCAATATGCGCACCATGCTGCGCAAGCTCAGCATTCATCCAGTCATGCAGGCGGCGAACAGAATCCTCACCGTAATAGCCGCGCGCGATACCGCTCTGGTTCGTGACAACAATGACAAGAAAGCCGTGTGCGTTCGCCCAGCGGATCGCCTCGACCGCCCCCTCCGTCCACGCGAATTCCGCAGGATCGTGGAGGTAGTGCACATCGACATTGAGCGTCCCGTCGCGGTCGAAGAAAATGGCCTTATTCGGCATAGGAGAAGTAGCCGCCCGCATTCAGGAAGTCGCAGTACTCCTTCACCGCCTGCTCCATCGGGGTGAAGCCGCCCGTGTAGCCCGCGGCGATCAGCGCTGCCGTATCCGCCTGTGTGTAGTTCTGATACTTGCCGCGCAGCACTTCGGGGAAATCACGGTAGACGATCTGCCCCTTGCCGAGTGCGGCGATCACGGCATGTGCCGCCTCGTTATATGTATGTGCCGTACCTGTGCCGCAGTTGTAAACGCCGCTCTCCCCGCCATTTTCAAAGAAATGCAGGTTGACGCGCACGACGTCGCCGACATAGACGAAGTCGCGCCGCTGCTCGCCGTCTGCGATACCGTCCGTCCCGCGGAAGAGACGCGCCTCGCCCACATCGAGAATCTGATGATAGAGCTGATAGAAGATCGACGCCATCTTGCCCTTGTGGTGCTCCTGGGGACCATAGACGTTGAAGTAGCGCAGGCCGACGATCGGGCTGCGTGCCTCGGGGATGACCTGCCGCACATAGCGGTCGAATGCGAGCTTCGAGAACGCATAGGGATTGAGTGCGTCCTCACACGCATCCCCCTCGGTGAAGCCATGTACCCCGCCGCCGTAGGTCGAGGCTGAGGAGGCGTAGAAGAACGGGATGCGCGCCCCCATCGCAAAGTGCAGGAGCGCCTTGGAGTAGGAGTAATTGACCTTCATCATATAGTTGACGTCATACTCCATCGTATCCGAGCATGCGCCCTCATGGAAGATCGCGTCGATGTCCGTCCCGTCGAAGTCACCCTCCTCGACGAGGTGGAGAAAGTCGTCCTTGTGCTGATAGTCGATGAAATGGAGGCCGCGCAGATTCTTGTAGTTCTCGCCGTCCTCCAGATCGTCGACGATGAGGATGTCGCGATAGCCGCGCGCATTCAGCGCATGGACGATGTTGCTGCCGATAAAGCCGGCACCGCCGGTAACGATAATCATAGATCTTCCCCTTCCTGCCGATCGAGCACGCGGAGCAGTTCCTCACGGCTCACGGCATACGTACCGAGTTTCGAGACGACGACGCTCGCCGCGAGGTTGGCGAGTGCCGCGCCGTCCTCGGGCTTCAGCCCGCCTGCGAGTGCGAGCCCGAAGACGGCGATCACCGTGTCGCCCGCACCCGAGACATCGAATACCTCCTGTGCGCGCGTCGGGATGTGGACGGCCGCCTGCCCGTGGATGAGCGAGATGCCCTTTGCCGAGCGCGTCAGGATGACGTTCTTCACGCCGAACTTGCGTATGGCATAGTGTGCCGCACGCTCCGCCGCGCCGTTCTCGTTGACGATCGGCTCCAGGAGGATCTCGTTGATCTCCTTCAGGTTCGGCGTCACGTAGTCCGCGCCCTTGTACTTCGCCCACTGCGGCCCCTTCGGGTCGACGATGACGGGAACGCCGTGATCGTGCGCCGCATGGATGATGTGCTGGCAGGCGTACTCCGTGCATGCGCCCTTGCCATAGTCCGAGATAATGACGCAGTCCATGCTCTCGTTCAGTTTCTGATCAATGTAGGCGAGGTACTGCTCTGCGTCTGCGCCGTCGATGGGCTTTACATCCTCGAAGTCCAGCCGCATCATCTGCTGATGCCCGCCAATGATGCGGATCTTCGTCGTCGTCGGACGCTCCGTATGGACGAGCCCCGCATAGTCAATGCCGCGCGATTTGAATTTATCCAGCAGACTGTCGCAGTGCGGATCCCTGCCGACATAGCCCGCGATGCTGACGTTCGTCCCAAGGAGCGCCAGGTTGTGCGCGACGTTTGCCGCCCCGCCGAGCGTCTCGCGCGTCCCCGTCACGTGGGTGATCGGCACCGGTGCCTCGGGTGAGATGCGCGTCACCTCTCCCGTATAATACTTGTCGAGCATGACATCGCCGACGACGAGGATGTTGCTGCGCGCGCTCTTTTCGGCAACGACGCTGCGGATTTTTTCCATATCCATGAAAATGCTCCTATCTGCTCTGCGGTAAACTCGAACGAACGACCCGCCCTGCCGCTCCGCGCGGTGCAAGGGCAAAATGCCCGTCTGCCATCTCCACCACCCGCGTCTCAAAATCCGTCGGTGCGGGCAGTTCGCACGCGGGACGCTCGCCCTCCTCGCACAGGATCTGATCGGCATACTGCAAAATGAGGTCAGGCGGCATCCGCTTCATGCACATCATGTGCTCCTCTCCTGCGAGCGGGCACTCGTGGATGCGGCACGGATGACACGAGACGGGCGCGCGGACGGAGATGCTCCGTGCATCGTAGGGGTAGAACCCGGGAATCGGCGATGCGCCGAACATGCAGATCACGGGGACGTGCATTGCGACGCCGACATGCATTGGCCCCGAGTCCGTCGTGATGAAAAGGATGCAGCGGGAGAGGATTCCCGCGAGCACGCCGAGGCTGACCTTCCCCGTAAAGATATGGAGGTGCGGATGCTCGCGTTCCTCCATGCGGGCACGGCATTCCTCCACCATCTCCATATCCATCGGGCCGCCCATGACGGCGATGTGATAGCCGCGTCGGAGATAGGTGTCAGCCACGACGGCGAAGTACGCATCAATCCATCGCTTGGTCGCCCAGCTCGCACCGATGTTGATGGCGATCACCTTGTCGATCGGGGCGAAGTGCTCCCTCCAGAGGCGCTCTGCCTCCTCTGCCGCGGCAGGCGGAATCCACATCTCGAGCCCCGCCGTCCCGTCCGCATCGAGCACGCCCGCCGCGCGCAGTGCCGCATAGTGCGAGTGCACCTCGTGCATCACCTGATTCTGACTCGGGCTGACATGGTCAAAGGCGAGGGAGAAGCCGGGCTTTGCGTAGCCGACGATGCGCCGTCCGCCGCTGAGCGCGGCGAGCGCCGAAGAACGCTCGTTGCGGTGGAGGTTGATGACGAGATCGTAGTGGTTTTTCCGCAGGCGCATCGCATAGCGCAGGATGCCGAGGATGCCGCCGTCTGCGCCCTTCTTGTCGATCAGGAGGCATTCGTCGAGATGCTCGTTCATGACGACGACATCCGCGAGCTTCTTGTCCGCGAGGAGCGTGATGCGCGCCGCAGGATACTGCTGACGCAGGGCGGCGAGCACGGGCGTGCCGAGCATGAGATCCCCGAGGTGCATGAGGTGGATGACGAGAATATTTTGATACAACTCTTTCCCCCCATGTCCGTTCGTCTGTCATGACACAACAGCATGCAGAACGTCCGTAATCTTCTTCTCCACCTCATCTACTGTGATCAGCGCGAGGCAGTCGAGTCCCTTCGGGCAGGCGCGTTTCCAGCAGCAGCGGCAGGAGCGATCCACCTCGATGGCATTCTCCTGCTGCCCGTACGGGCCGTTGCGGTTCGCATCCGTTGGCCCCATCAGCATAACGGTCGGCCGTCCGAGCCCCGCAGCGAGATGTACGGGTCCCGTATCGCCGCCGAGGACGAGCGCGGCACGCGTAAAGAGATGTGCGAGCTGCTTGAGGTTCGTCCGCCCGACGAGATTCACGGGCGGGATCCGCGCCGCCGCCATGATGTCGGCGGCAATCGTCACATCGAGATGCCCACCGCCGACGAGCACGGAAACGATATGCGCCTCATAGAGACGGTCGCCGAGCGCGGCGAAATGCTCCGCCGGCCAGCGCTTGTTCGGCCAGTTCGCCCCGACGGCAAAGGCGACAAACGCGCGCCCCTCCGGCACCCCCTCGCGCTGCAGCAGCGTCTTTGCCGCCATGCGGTCACGATCCGAGACGGTGATGGGAAAGCGCACCGCATCCACACGACAGCCGATGGCGCGTGCCACGTCGAGATAGCGCTCGACGATGTGTCCCTGCGCGTGCGGCCCGCGCACGGGGCGGCTCACACGGTCCGCGCCCTCGCGCATATTTGCCGTGCCGACGCGCTCCCTCGCCCCCGCCGTATAGACGATCGCTGCCGACTTGAAGAGTCCCTGCAGATCGAGCGAGACATCGTAGCGGCGCGCGCGCAGACGGCAGCGCAGGGGCGGATATTCACGGAGGAATCCGGCGATGCTGCGGAACTCCGCCTTTTCAAAAAGGATGAGCTCATCGATGTACGGATTTCCCTCGAGCAGAGGATAGGCGGGCGGCTCGACCACCCACGTCAAATGTGCATTGGGATAGGTCTCCTTGATGGCATAGGAAACGGGCAGCGCATGAATCACATCGCCGATCGCACTGAGTTTGACGACCAAGATATTCTTCATGGACTGCCCTCCTTTCTTTCGCTATATGTTCGCGCATACGCAGCGTGTCCGCCTGCCGTCAGTGCCGTGCGATCCCCCTCGCGAATGCCTCGTTACGCAAACGGGCGCGTGCTCGTCCGCCTAAATACCTGCGGATTCCTTAACGCGCTTCGCTTGAACGATAGAAATCCGCAGGGGGCGGGTCGCACGCTCTGCGCCGTTTGCTTCTCTAGGATTCGCTCAGGGAATCCTCACGGGTGCCTACGCTACGAACACTACGCGCGATTACCCGCGGCCCGCCTTCTCAATAATCCCCGTCGTGGACTTACCCGCGACGAGCGGGACCAAGGCGACCTCGCCGCCGTACGCCTCGACGATGCGCGCCTCGGGCAGCGTCTCGCGCGTGTAGTCGCCGCCCTTGACGTAGACTGCAGGACGCACCTTTGCGATCAGCGTCTCCGCCGTATCCTCGCCAAAGATCACCACCGCATCGACGGCGGCGAGCGCCCCGACGACCTCCGCGCGATCCTGCTCATTGTTAATGGGGCGCGACGGCCCCTTGAGCCGCCGCACAGAGGCGTCGCTGTTCAGCCCGAGGATGAGCACATCCCCCTGCGCACGCGCCGCCGCTAGGTAGCGCACATGCCCTGCATGAAGGATGTCAAAGCAGCCGTTGGTAAAGACGACACGCGCACCTGACGCGCGCAGTGCCGCCGCGTACGCCTCGATGTGTTCGTCAGGAATGAGCATGAGCGTCTCCTTCCGCTGTGAGTGCCGCGTGCAGCTCCGCCCACGCCACCGTCGCCGTCCCGCGTTTCCGCACGGCAATCCCCGACGCCGTATTGCTGAGCCGCGCCGCCGTCACGGGATCCACGCCCGCCGCAAGAGCGAGTGCCATCACGGCAACGCACGTATCGCCCGCACCGGAGACATCGAAGATCTCACTGTGGTCGCTCACGGGGATATCCGTCGCTGACCCATCTGCGAGAAAGAGCGTCATGCCGTCCGCCCCACGCGTGATGATCACGCCGTCCGCCGAGAGGCGTGTGAGG
>PPYF01525251.1_pt1 | contig 29521 bp, 27 predicted proteins | sample 1559871 | NCBI WGS metagenome assembly PPYF01 (sample SAMN08240021, study PRJNA423297) | Human gut metagenome, whole genome shotgun sequencing project.
GATATAATTAAAAATACGTAGTCACGATTCTCTAAATCGCCCACAAAGGTAGTCGATTTATTTGTTTCTGCAAATCGCCATATCTTACTTTTTTGTGAAAAGTGACAAATCCATTTACGTTTTTTCTTCGTTTGCTAAGTCGGGATTGCATTTGTGAAAGATTACTATGCGTCGAACTATCTATTCGTTGCTTTGTTGTTATCTCAAATATAAATTTTATGGAACTGAATCAGGTAGATATACATTATTTGATAGCGGCAATCTGCGTTATTTCATCTGCGTTGGTATTTTATACTATCGGTGTATGGGGAGAAAGGCTGCAAAAGAAACTGAAGTTATGGCATATTATTTTCTTTCTTTTAGGATTGGTGTCCGATGCAGTCGGAACCAGCCTGATGGAGCATATTGCCAAATTAACGCATTTGCATGATGAAATCCACACGGTAACGGGGACGATTGCCATTCTTCTGATGTTTGTACATGCTTCATGGGCGATATGGACTTATGTGAAGGGATCTGCCGAGGCGAAAAGGCATTTTAATCGTTTTAGTATCGTCGTTTGGTGCATTTGGTTAATACCTTATTTAATAGGTATGGCTATAGGAATGCATTTACATGCATAAATAGTTATATGTTTTTGCATTAGATAGACTTAAAAGAGTTCCTTCTTTCAGCTATCCCATGCAAAGAAAAAAAAATTTAGTCTCACGGTCTCACTGCTTTTGTGTAATCTGCATATAATTAGTATATTACAGAATGAGAGATACTTTTCAAATAGGTATCTCTCATCATTTTCTCCCTAGAATCGCTTCATTTCAGTCTATCTCTCACTCTTTTTTGGGGTATCTCTCATTCCATTTCTTTGTCCTTTGCGTAAGTAGTTGCCGAATACATCTAGCATATTGGTTGCTGTTTACTTGTTGTTTATATATTATGTTACTTATCTCTATGGCATTTGATGCCTTTATTCGTGTGTTATTTTACCGACATCTTCATCGTTCCACCCGGGTGAACCGATCGTTGCACCCTTGTAAACAGGTCTGCGCACCTAGGTGAACATGCTTGTTCACCCGGGTGGAACGATGAAGAACTCCCTTTGAAAATGCGACAATAATAGTTGTAAAGCAGGTTATTATAGGGTTGTTTGCATACTATTGAACGGTAAACGAAATGTGCTTAAAGGCTTTTCCGGGAAAGGGAAAGTATATCGGTATGCAATTATCTGGCGGATATCGGAAAGCAGAATGAGATACCCTGTTTTCATGGGTTTGAATTAAATTAATTCCGCCAACAGGTATGTTTTAGTGAGAATGTAGCAGTATTACTAGATAGATATAGAATAAAATTAGTAGCTTTGCTGAATAATTTATTGAACAAAGCTATGATAGAAGTTATGGAGTCCGCTTTACAGAAAGCTGCGGGCGAAGGAATGGATGAATTTATCCAGGTATTTACTGATAAATATAAGGAAGTAATCGGTGGTGAATTGACTGCTGACACGATGCCGTTGTTGACAGGTGAACAGCATTCATTGCTGGCTTATCAGATTTTTCGTGATGAAATAATGTTCGGCGGATTCTGTCAGTTGATTCAGAACGGTTATGGCGGATATATCTTTGATAATCCTTTTGCCAAGGTTATGCGTCTGTGGGGAGCGGAAGAGTTCTCTAAATTGGTATATAAAGCCAAGAAGATATATGATGCCAACCGGAAGGATCTGGAAAAAGAACGGACGGATGATGAATTCATGGCGATGTATGAGCAATATGAGGCTTTTGATGATTTGGAAGAGGCATATTTAGATATGGAGGAACAGGTTACTGCGCTGGTAGCAAGGTATGTAGACGAGCACTTGGAACTTTTTGCAAAAATAATAAAGTAAAGAATACATTGATAAAAATATTGATCTATATATTTTCTTTGTTATTGTTGGCATTTGTTGCTTTAATTGTTTTTTGTAATACTAAAGAAGAAAAAAACACCTTTCTGGTAAAAGTGGATTCTTTGATGGTAAATAATCCCGATTCAGCATTATTATTGTTGAAAGGTCAAAATATGGATAATGCAGAGGTAGCGGAAAAAGCTAAATATGCTTTATTATTAACACAAGCAGAGGATAAAAATTACATTTTACACACGAGCGATTCATTGATTAATATTGCAGTATGTTACTATGATTCAATTCAAGATACTGATTTATCGGCAAAGTCTCATTATTATTTAGGACGGGTTTACCAAGACTTGCAAAATGAAGCTGCGGCTGTGCGTGAATTTCTTGTATCATTGCCTTTCGCAGAAAAGAGTGGTAACAAAGATCTGCTTTGCTTGCTTTATGGGAATTTAGGGCAGATTTATTATCAACAAGATATGCTAAATAAGGCAGATTCTCTTTTTGTCTTGTCCTCTGATATTGCTGTACAGAAGAATGATTCTTTTAATTTATCTATGGCGTTAATAGCACGAGGAAATATTCGTTTGCAAAGTAAAAAGTATTCTGCTGCAATGGATTATTTTGAACGTGCTTTAGTTATTGCTGAAAATATACATAATGAAAATGCGCAGAGGATTGTATATAATTCGATAGCTGCTTTTTATGCTTCAATAGATTCTCCTCAAGAAAGTTTTGAGTATACAAAGAAAGGATTAGTTTGTGCAGAGGATTCTTTAAGTTCTGCAAGATTATTTTTGTTGCAAGGCAATGCTTTTGCAAATTTGGAAAAGTATGATTCTGCAGCATTTTATGTATTAAAAGGAATGAATACTAATGATTTGTATACGAAGGCGGCAGGGTATTTGCTATTGACCGATATAAAGGAAAGGGAAGGGGATGTAAATAAAGCCCTTTATTTTCAAAATTATTATATCAGGTGTCTTGATTCTTTAAAATTGAAAGGGGCAAACACACAAGCCGCTATTTTGAAAGGGAATAGATGGATATATTGGGGGAAATATCATAAGCTTTTGAATGATTATAGATATTGTACTTATGGACTTTTGATATGCGTGTGCTTATTGATAATTTATTGGATAAATAGAAGGTATAGGTATTGTGATAAGATTAGGATGTTGACAAACAAAAAGGATGCTTTGGAGAGAGAAGTTGAATTGTTGTCTGTCATGCAAGATAATTTAAGGAAAAAGGAGCAAGAAATGAAGCTTCTTCAAGAGTTTGCAGGTAATATAGAACAAGATAAAGCTCGACTGTATATATTGACAAATCAAGTGCTTTTATTGAAAAAAGATAATAGAGAATATTTTCTAAAGTTGTTGGGCAATTCGAAAAGTTATAAGACGTTATTGTTGTTGCTTCAAAAGAAAAAAAATAATCAAAGATGTAAGGATGTGTTTTTGGAGAAAGATTGGGAGTCGTTATTAAAGGATATAAATTATTTTTCGAATGGTTTCGTAGACAAATTAAAAGCACAAGCTAGCTTACTCACGAATCAGGATATTCGTTTTTGCTGTCTTTTTAAGATTGAACTTAGCTATTTAGAAATAGCTTTGGTTTTTGATCGTACATTGGATGCTATGTATAAAAGGCGTAATTCTATACTTTTAAAACTTCCTGATATATATAATACGCATTCTTTAGAAGATTATCTGAATTCTTTATGATATACTATCTTCTTTTATTTGCTGGTATTCTTATGGATATAATAATGTTATTTAGTTATGTGCTTTATTATTAATGGTTTATCTGCTGTTTTTGACTCTGGGTTTTAACATAAAACTCTTATTCTTTTCTTTTGATTTTATATGCTTTCTTCTTACATTTGAGCATTCTAATCAATATCGAAAAGTTATGAAAAAGTTATTTCTTTTGTTACTAGTCTTCATCTTTACTTCATCTTTTACACCTCTTTATGAAGTAATTCTTTTAGGCCAATCGAAAGTGAAAAGAGAGGTGCCAGTGAAAGGTACTACTGGAGTTCCAATATTTCGTTCTCCTAATTATTCTCCTGTATATATATGTATATATGGTAATGTATTGTCTATTGATTGGAAGAAATCAATAGGGACTGTGTTCGTCCAAATTTTAAATTTGGATACGAATGAATTTGTTTTGTCGGATGATTACGATGCTGTGACGGGTGAAACAGTAGAAGTCTTTATAAAAAATGCAGGTCGTTATCAAATAATGATTACTTCAGAACTTTATAGTGGATATGGAGATTTTTTTGTTAATGAGTAGTTAGTCATATTGTTTAACTTTAAAAAAAACACTATTATGAAAAAGATTATGTTTTTACTTAGTTTGATGCTAGTTCTTTTTTCATGTGAACAAGAGAATACATTATCAGAAATTAGTACTGATAATAATGAGAATGAAGTTCCTTTAACAAGGAACTCTAGTGATCTTACCCGTCCAATAGAACAACTTGATGGCATTCCTGTTAATATCAAATCAGTTTATTCTAAGAAATATTTAAGTGTTGTGTCTGATAATGGCAAGCTGGGGCTAGTAGATGAGGATGATGGTAGTCTCCGGCAAAGGTGGAATGTTAAAGTGTCTTATGCCCCGTTCGTTCCTTTTAAAGTATCTTCATTGTATAGATTCAACAATATTAATTCTCCTATGATAGCGTCTGGATATTTTGAAGGTAGCTATGGACTTTTTGTGGGTGAAACTATATTTGATCAAGGTACGGTTAACTTTTCGGCATTTGATCAATATAGCTATTATTTCACTACACTTCCTGAAGGTGGAATGCCTCCTTTTGGAACTCCAATTGATCCTCAAACGATAAAAATGTATGTGCAACCTGCTAGTATAACTAGTAATGATATTATTATTGATGATAAATATTATAAAGGGGACGAAATTAAATGGGAAATAATACCTGTGGATGAATTTCGAATAGAAAATATTAGTTATGAATTAACAACAGATGATAAGTTGTCTGTTGAACCTAAACAAATTGATGTAAAATGGTTGATAAATGATACAGATATACCGACTACGAGAACACTTGTCTTTCAAGGATCAGCTTCATGTGAGTCTACTTTTTCAGAAATGGTTGGATTGAAAATTACAGATAAAATATCTATGGATTTTAAAGTTGATATTCCAGAGTTTAAAGATGGAAGTTTTACGGGAGAAACAACAACAGAAGCTTCATGGAGTTATACTGTAGGTAAAAAAGAGACTCAAACTTATACTGTTTCTGAAACTATATCGCAGGAAGTACCAGCACATACTACAATAAAAGCTGAGATGATTGCTACTAAATATATAGCTACTATGACCTATGTTGCAAAATTGCATGGTATAAATTCAGGTAAAGATATTTATTTGAAAGGAAAGTGGAATGGCGTCATTGTACAGGAATCTAAACTCAAATTATCGCAGGAAGGGAAAATTATTAAAACTATAAAATTGAAGAAATAGTGGTGTAATGAGCTTTTGTTATAGGGAGAGTTATGTATGGTATACAAACAGCTCTTCCTATTTTTATATAACTTGGATATAGCATTTTATACTAGAAAGTAGACTTTTTTTTGTATTTGTTATCTGATAGTCTTATTCCTTTGGAATATGTGACTGCTGAATTTTTGAAAAAAAAGAAAATTGTGATGCAGTATTTTTTAAGTCTTTGCATTTACTAATTATGAATTAGAATTTATATCTTTGCAAACTCTAAAAAATATGTTTATGAAACAAATGAAATTTTTACTGGTAGCTTTAATGACGGTTTTAATGGGGATGTCTGTTACTTCTTGTTTGAAAGGAGATGATAATAATACAGTAACGATGACTGTTCCAGTTAAGTATAATTATACCTCATTTCTGATGGGAGATGGAGTTACTAAGTTGGTGCCAAACAGTGAATTGGGAGTATTGAGTGGAACTATGTATATAATTTCTTGTCAATATGACCGATCACAAGTGACGAATAATACCACTAGTATTCCTGTAACTTTAATAGGTAACCCTGTTTGCATTGACCCAAAATCAGGAGAGTCTTTAACTTCACAAAAAATAGAACCTACAAATCCTCTTTATACATTGGACAAACAACGATCTAATTTAGACTATTTTGACAAAAATACGATCGTTCTGACAATGTCATATTGGGTGAAAGTAACAGGGTCTACTGTTGAAGAATCGGAAGTTAATAAACATTCATTCTCTCTTTATTATGATCCTGAAGAAATAAAAGAAGGTGATACAAGATTAACTTTGCATATTAGCCATCGTATTAATGACACGGATAAGGTAGATCGTAATAATTGGACTTATGCTTATAGAGCTTATTCGATAAGTAATGCACTTTATCAGTTTAAAGAGAAGAGTGGTAAATTGCCACAATACATAATATTGAAAGCTGAAACTAATACGTCGGAAGATAAACTGAAGACAGAAAATGGTGAAACTTCAGCTGAGTATGAATATCCGTTTAAAGAATAACATTGAACTACAAAGAATTATTTAATATAGCAATGAAATTGATTTCCTCTCCGGCCAAGGCCTGGGAGGAAATTTCTATGGAAGAGGATAGGCGAAAAGTTTTTATGGCTTTTGTCTATCCTATGATTGGTTTATGCGGTTTGTCCGTCTTTATCGGCTCTTTGCTGACGAATGGATGGGGAGGACCGCAAAGTTTTCAAATAGCTATGACCAATTGTTGTGCCGTAGCTGTGGCATTGTTTGGTGGTTACTTTCTGGCGGCCTATGCAATTAACGAAATGGGAGTAAGAATGTTTGGTATGCCTGCCAATGCTCCGTTGACACAACAGTTTGCCGGATACGCACTTGTTGTCCCCTTCTTGCTTCAGATTGTGACCGGACTTTTACCTGATTTTAGAATTATTGCCTGGCTATTTCAGTTCTACATTGTCTATGTAGTATGGGAAGGAGCTCCCATATTGATGCAAGTGGAGGAAAAAGTACGATTGAAATACACCCTTTTCTCATCAGTTTTGTTAATACTATGTCCGACGGTGATTCAAATTGTATTTAGTAAGTTGATAGCCATACTTAATTAATGTGTAAAGATGAAACAACCTTCTGTAAATATCAAGAATAAACGTGCTACATTTGACTATGAGTTGATGGATACCTACACGGCAGGTATCGTATTGACAGGCACGGAAATTAAATCCATTCGTTTAGGAAAAGCAAGTCTGGTGGATACATTTTGTTATTTTGCGAAAGGCGAATTATGGGTAAAGAATATGCATATCGCCGAGTACTTCTATGGTTCGTACAATAATCATACAGCTCGTAGAGACAGAAAGTTGTTGCTTAATAAGAAAGAATTAGAGAAAATTCAACGGGGAATGAAAGACCCCGGTTTTACTACCGTTCCTGTACGTTTGTTCATCAACGAAAAAGGTTTGGCGAAATTGGTCGTTGCTTTGGCGAAAGGTAAAAAACAATACGATAAACGGGAATCAATTAAAGAAAAAGATGACCGCAGAGACATGGCCCGAATGTTTAAGCGATAAGATGGCTTTATAGCGTAATAGTAAGATAAGATCGTGATGGGTCTAAGATAGGCAGAGTGACAATTAGGTGTTAATGTAATAAGGTAAGAATGAAAAAGACAATTTCTCAGATTGTATCCGAGCGTATTCTGATTCTGGATGGCGCAATGGGCACAATGATCCAACAATATAATCTTAAAGAAGAAGATTTTCGTGGTGAACGTTTTGCGCATATTCCCGGTCAGTTGAAGGGGAATAATGATTTGTTGTGTCTGACTCGCCCCGATGTCATTCAAGATATCCATCGTAAATACCTGGAAGCAGGTGCGGATATTATCGAGACCAATACATTCAGTTCTACAACTGTCTCAATGGCGGATTATCATGTAGAAGAATATGTGCGCGAAATCAATCTTGCCGCTACCAAGCTGGCACGTGAACTGGCGGACGAATATACGGCAAAGAATCCGGATAAACCGCGTTTTGTTGCAGGCTCCGTTGGACCTACCAATAAAACCTGTTCCATGAGTCCGGATGTGAACAATCCGGCGTTTCGTGCTTTGTCTTATGATGAACTGGCTGCCTCTTACCAGCAGCAAATGGAAGCCATGCTGGAAGGTGGGGTGGATGCCATTCTTATCGAAACCATCTTTGATACGCTGAATGCGAAAGCTGCCATCTTTGCAGCCGGACAGGCTATGAAGGTGACAGGAATAGAAGTTCCTGTTATGTTGTCTGTGACGGTATCTGATATCGGCGGACGTACATTGTCCGGACAGACTTTGGACGCTTTCCTTGCTTCTGTGCAGCATGCCAATATATTTTCAGTCGGATTGAATTGCTCCTTTGGTGCCCGTCAGTTGAAGCCTTTTCTTGAACAGTTGGCTTCGCGTGCACCTTATTATATCAGTGCTTATCCTAATGCGGGACTTCCGAATAGTCTGGGGAAATATGATCAGACTCCCGCAGATATGGCTCATGAAGTGAAGGAGTATATTCAGGAAGGATTGGTTAATATTATCGGTGGTTGTTGTGGTACGACAGATGCCTACATTGCAGAATATCAGGCACTGATAGCAGGTGCCAAACCTCATGTTCCGGCACCCAAACCGGATTGTATGTGGCTTTCCGGACTCGAACTGCTGGAAGTGAAACCGGAAATCAACTTTGTGAATATAGGTGAGCGTTGTAACGTAGCAGGCTCACGCAAGTTTCTTCGTCTGGTTAATGAAAAGAAATATGATGAAGCCCTTTCCATAGCTCGTCAGCAAGTAGAAGACGGAGCTTTGGTTATTGACGTTAATATGGATGATGGTCTGCTGGATGCCCGGACTGAGATGACTACTTTTCTGAATCTCATCATGTCCGAACCGGAAATAGCCCGTGTACCTGTTATGATCGACTCTTCCAAATGGGAAGTGATCGAAGCCGGATTGAAATGCCTGCAAGGCAAATCAATCGTAAACTCGATCTCTCTGAAGGAAGGGGAGGAAGTATTTCTGGAGCATGCCCGGATCATCAAGCAATATGGAGCGGCAACTGTCGTGATGGCTTTTGATGAAAAAGGACAGGCGGATACTGCTGCCCGCAAGATAGAAGTGTGCGAACGTGCATATCGTCTGCTGGTTGATAAAGTTGGATTCAATCCTCATGATATTATTTTCGACCCGAATGTGCTTGCGGTGGCTACAGGAATCGAAGAGCATAACAATTACGCCGTAGACTTTATAGAAGCTACTGGATGGATCAGGAAGAATCTTCCCGGTGCACACGTCAGCGGCGGAGTGAGTAATCTTTCTTTCTCTTTCCGTGGCAATAATTATATTCGTGAAGCAATGCATGCGGTATTCCTTTATCATGCCATCCAGCAAGGGATGGATATGGGAATCGTCAATCCGGGAACTTCCGTACTCTACAGTGATATTCCTGCAGATACGCTGGAAAAGATAGAGGACGTTGTATTGAATCGTCGTCCCGATGCTGCCGAGCGTCTGATAGAACTGGCGGAAGCATTGAAAGAAACGATGGGCGGTACTTCCGGTCAGGCAGCTGTGAAGCAGGATGCCTGGAGAGAAGAATCCGTACAAGAGCGTTTGAAATATGCTTTGATGAAAGGAATCGGTGATTATCTGGAACAGGATTTAGCGGAAGCTTTACCTTTATATGATAAAGCTGTAGATGTAATTGAAGGTCCGTTGATGGATGGAATGAATTATGTCGGCGAGCTTTTTGGCGCAGGAAAAATGTTCCTGCCTCAGGTCGTGAAGACTGCCCGTACTATGAAGAAAGCCGTAGCTATACTGCAACCGATCATTGAATCAGAAAAAGTGGAAGGATCATCTTCTGCCGGAAAAGTTCTGCTTGCCACCGTAAAAGGGGATGTGCACGACATCGGAAAAAATATAGTTGCCGTCGTAATGGCGTGCAACGGTTATGATATAGTTGACTTGGGAGTGATGGTTCCGGCAGAAACTATTGTTCAGCGTGCCATCGAAGAAAAAGTCGATATGATCGGTTTGAGTGGCTTGATCACACCTTCTCTGGAAGAAATGACTCATGTGGCTGCCGAACTGGAGAAAGCCGGACTGGATATTCCTCTGTTGATTGGCGGAGCCACTACTTCAAAGATGCATACGGCACTGAAGATTGCACCTGTATATCATGCACCGGTTGTACATCTGAAAGATGCTTCTCAGAATGCCAGTGTTGCTTCCCGGTTGTTGAATTCGCAGATGAAAGCCGAACTGATTAATGAGTTAGATGCAGAATATCAGGTACTTCGTGAGAAGAGCGGACTATTACGCCGTGAAACAGTATCGTTGGAAGAAGCCCAGAAAAATAAGTTAAACCTATTTTAAAGACTTGTCACAATGAAAAAGATTTTTTCTTTCTTGTGTATGCTCATGGCAATGACTGCTATGATCTCGTGTTCTTCCTCAAAAGAGGAAAAAGGAACAACCGGCACCGGAAATGCCGCTTTGGATAATATCTTTGAACGTAAGAGCGTGCGTACTTACTTGAATAAAGGGGTAGAGAAAGAGAAAATCGATTTAATGCTTCGTGCAGGAATGTCTGCTCCATCGGGAAAGGATGTTCGTCCCTGGGAGTTTGTGGTTGTTTCCGACCGTGCGAAACTGGATTCGATGGCGGCGGCTCTTCCTTATGCCAAGATGTTGACACAAGCCCGTAATGCGATTATTGTCTGTGGTGATTCTGCCCGTTCTTTTTATTGGTATTTAGACTGTTCTGCTGCAGCACAGAATATTTTGCTGGCTGCTGAAAGTATGGGGCTGGGTGCTGTATGGACAGCTGCTTATCCGTATGAAGATCGTATGGAAGTCGTTCGCAAATATACCCACCTGCCTGAGAATATTCTTCCTCTTTGTGTCATTCCTTTCGGCTATCCTGCAACAAAAGAGCAGCCGAAACAGAAATATAACGAGAAAAAGATACATTATAATCAGTATTAGTAAACAAAAGTTTTGTCTTTTCAATAAATTCCTTACATTTGCGGCTTAATTGATTAAAATCTGATACGCAAATGTTTGGAATAGATGACCCTTTTATAGTTCTGCCATATATCCTCTCAGTGATATGTGTGATTTTTGCTGCCTGGTTTGGGCTGAAATATTGGAATAAGGATGACGATAAAGACGAAACACGATGAATACATTTACTCTTGGCTTGATTGTGATAGCTTATCTGCTGTCATTGGCTTACCTCGGTTTTTTAGGATATAAGAAGACTACGAATACCAGTGATTATCTGGTGGGCGGGCGTCAGATGAATCCGATAGTGATGGCGCTTTCTTATGGTGCTACGTTTATCTCTGCGTCTGCTATAGTTGGTTTTGGCGGAGTGGCGGCTGCTTTCGGTATGGGTATTCAGTGGCTGTGTTTCCTCAATATGTTTGTCGGGGTAGTTATCGCCTTCATATTCTTCGGTTTGCGTACCCGGCGCATGGGAGCAAAACTGAATGTCAGCACTTTTCCGCAGTTATTAGGCCGTCATTTTCGTTCCCGTAATATACAGGTGTTCATTGCAGCCGTCATATTTATAGGTATGCCGCTGTACGCTGCTGTGGTAATGAAAGGGGGCGCTGTATTTATCGAACAGATTTTTCAGATTGATTTTAATATATCTCTGCTGATATTTACGTTAGTCATTGCTGCGTATGTGATTGCAGGAGGAATGAAGGGGGTGATGTATACGGATGCTTTACAGGCAGTTATCATGTTTGGCTGTATGTTGTTCCTGTTGTTCTCTTTGTATCAGGTGCTTGGCATGAATTTTACGGAAGCAAACAAGGAATTGACAAATATAGCCCCTCTGGTTCCGGAAAAGTTTAAGGCATTGGGGCATCAGGGATGGACCGCAATGCCTGTGACAGGTTCTCCGCAGTGGTACTCATTGGTTACCTCTCTTATTTTGGGAGTAGGAATCGGTTGCCTTGCACAGCCTCAGTTGGTGGTACGTTTTATGACGGTAGAAAGTAGCAAACAGTTGAATCGTGGCGTATTTATCGGTTGTTTTTTCCTGATTATAACGGTAGGAGCTATCTATCATGCCGGTGCATTAAGCAATCTTTTCTTCTTGAAGACAGAAGGAGCCGTTGCTACGGAAGTGATACAGGATATTGATAAAATCATTCCTTATTTCATCAATAAAGCTATGCCGGACTGGTTTGCCGCTTTGTTTATGCTCTGTATCCTTTCTGCAAGTATGTCTACGCTTAGTTCTCAGTTCCACACAATGGGAGCGTCGGTTGGTTCTGACATTTATGGTACTTATAAGCCCCGTTCTCGTGGCAAATTGACAAATGTGATTCGTTTGGGAGTACTTTTCTCTATTTTGGTCAGCTATATTATTTGTTATATGCTGCCTCACGATATTATCGCCCGCGGAACTTCTATTTTTATGGGTATCTGTGCTGCTGCATTTCTTCCTGCCTACTTTTGTGCATTGTACTGGAAGAAAGCGACGAAACAGGGAGTTATGGCAAGTCTCTGGGTAGGAACTTTAGGCAGTGCTTTTGCACTAATATTCCTTCATCAGAAAGAAGCTGCCGCAATGGGAATATGTAAATTCCTGTTTGGCAAGGATGTATTGATTGAGACATATCCGTTTCCGGTCATTGACCCTATTCTCTTTGCATTACCATTGTCTATACTGGCTATTGTGGTGGTTAGCCTTTTGACGGGCAGAAACAAATAATAGGTATTAAGTAATAAGTATTAATCGTAGCAGCACAACTGTTGATCCGCATGGTTTAATACTTAATACTTATTACCTAATACTTATTACCTATTTTATCTTTTTCTTGTACGATTCGAACCGGGACTGAATATCACGTACGAAGTTGAACGTTTCTATGCCACGGAAATATCCATTTTTACAAACAGGGTCGGTGAAGTATTCTTCATTGCTTTTGAGCAGGATGAAGTTTTCGACGTTGTCTTTCCATACGAGGTTATTCTTTCCGTATTTTTTTGCTAATGCCATGGCATCGTAGATATGTCCTAGGCCGGCATTGTAAGAAGCCAGTATGAAGTTGAGCCGTTCTTGTTTGTCAGGGATCATATTGAAACTTCGGTCTGTGGCGGCAATGTATTTAACGGCTGCTTTTATACTTTCTTCCGGGTTTTGTTCTTTACCTGCGGGTACGCCCATTGCTCGTGCGGTGGCAGGCATCAGTTGCATCAATCCTTTGGCTCCTGCCCAAGATACGGCTGTTGTGTCAAAGTTTGATTCTGTATAGGCGAGGGATGCCAGCATTCGCCAGTCCCATCCGATCTCTTGGGCGTATTTCTTGAATAAATCGTCGTAATGTGATATTTTTCCTTCTTTAAGTGAAAGGATGGGGGAGTGGGGCATCATTTTACTATTCTCGAAGTAACGCTTCATACTTGCCGTATAGGCAGGAGAGGTCATATTTTCTTTATGCCAGTTTGTGGCGGCGGCTGCCAGTTCGGGACTGTCTTTTCGTACAGCCCATGAAGAACGCTGGTCAAAACTGATAGAAAGATCGATATTCAGATTGGGATAGTAAGTTTTATTCAGTTTGGCTAAATCATTATCGGCTACGGTATAGGGAATCTTACCTTGTGCTACCTGGGTGATTAAGTCTTCCGCGGTAACGCTATCTCCCGTTATCTTATGAATATGGATACCACCTCCCAGTTCGTTGTTCAGATTCACGAGGCGATCGTAATATTTGCCTGGTTTGACATATATATCTTTGCCGATAAGTTCCGTTACATCTTTCAATGGTTTATGCTTTCCATTTCCTTGCTGGACGATAACCTGATGGGTGATTATATCTTCTCCGCAATACAAAAGACTGTCTTTCCATTCTTTGGTAATCGGCAGGTTGTAGGCGATCATATCTCCTTCGCCTGATTGTAATTTCTGAATCAATTCACGGACATTTCTGGCTACCTCGATTCTGAGTTTCAGTCCCAGACTTTTAGCAAACTGTTCACTAAGTTCGTATTGGAATCCCATTTCCTGTCCGCGATAAATGAAATATGAAGTAGAGCTATAGAGTGTCAGCACAACCAGTTCTCCACTGTCTTTAATCTGTGGAAGATCGTGTGCTGTTTCATTCTTTTCGGTATGATGTTTGTTCCGGCATCCGAATATACAGCACAAAAGTATAAGAAACAAGGGGAGGATCAGTGTCTTGGCACTCATTCTGAACTCTTTATCTTTCATTCTTCATTTTTCAAATGTTTCTTGATATACATTGTTAATATATCGATAGCTACCGCATTGCTGCCGCCTTCCGGAACGATAAGGTCCGCATAGCGTTTGCAGGGTTCTATGAATTGCAGGTGCATCGGTTTCAGAACACGGGTATAGCGTTCCATGACAGCTTCCGCAGTCCGTCCTCTTTCGATGACATCCCTTTGGATAACACGTATCAGGCGTTCATCGGGATCGGCATCTACAAATATCTTTAGGTCCATCATATTGCGTAGCTTCTTGTCGCACAAGGCAAGGATACCTTCAATAATGACGACTTCACGAGGCTCGATGTGGATGGTTTCCGGTTGGCGGGTACAAGTCAGATAAGAATAGGTCGGTTGCTCGATGCTTTTTCCTTCTTTCAGCATCATCACATGTTTGGAAAGCAAGCTCCATTCAAAAGCATCCGGATGGTCAAAGTTGATATTCTGACGTTCTTCAACCGGCACGTGACTACTGTCTTTGTAGTATGAATCCTGAGGTAATAGTACTACTTCTCCAACGGGGAGGCTTTCTATTATTTTTCGTACGACGGTGGTTTTTCCGGAGCCCGTTCCACCTGCTATTCCTATTATTAACATCTCTTTATAGTGTTATTTGAACCAAATAGAGTAATTTTGCATTAGTAATGTAATGCATTGACAAGACAAATATAGAAACAATTCATTAAAATAACAACGTAATGGTGAAACACATTGTATTATTTAAGTTAAAAGACGAAGTTCCCGAAGCGGAGAAACTCGTAGTGATGAATAAATTTAAGGAAGCTATCGAAGCGCTCCCCGCTAAGATTTCAGTGATCCGTAAGATTGAAGTCGGACTGAATATGAATCCGGGAGAGGCTTGGCATATAGCTCTCTATAGCGAATTTGACACGCTGGAGGATGTGAAGTTCTATGCAACACACCCTGATCATGTGGCAGCCGGAAAGATTATAGCTGAAGCAAAGGACAGTCGTGCATGCGTGGATTATGAATTATAACCCCCAATAATGAAAATGAGAAAATTAATTTCTTTTCTGCTTTTAAGCTTTGTAGCCTATACATTGCAGGCGCAGATTAAAGATCCGGTAAAGTTTAAAACAGAACTGAACTCTCTTTCTGATACAGAAGCGGAGATCGTGTTTACGGCTGCCATTGACAAAGGGTGGCATGTTTATTCTACCGATCTTGGAGACGGAGGACCTATTTCTGCCACATTTAATGTGGAGAAGAAGTCCGGTGTAGAACTGGTTGGTAAATTGAAGCCTGTCGGCAAGGAAATAGCTACTTTCGACAAACTGTTCGAAATGAAAGTGCGCTATTTCGAGAATACTGCCAAATTCGTGCAGAAAGTGAAGCTGACTGGTGGAGCTTATGCGATAGATGGTTATCTGGAATATGGAGCCTGCGACGATGAGAGTTGTCTGCCTCCGACAGAAGTTCCTTTTAAGTTTTCGGGTGAAGCAAAGGCCGGAACTACGGCTGCTCCTGTAGCCAAAGTTGATAAGCCGGAGACAAAAGAGGCGGAAGAGGTAACTGCTCCTGCTGCGTCCAAAGACTCTGCTGCGATGATGGAACTGGTTCCTGCTTCTGCTATGGATGCAAATGCCGATATTCAACCGGCCGTAGCTTCCGGTGACCTTTGGCGTCCGGTAATCAGTGAATTGCAGGCACTGGGCGAGGAACATACTCAGGGAGATATGTCCTGGATTTATATTTTCGTGACAGGTTTCCTGGGTGGATTGCTGGCTCTGTTCACTCCTTGTGTATGGCCTATTATCCCGATGACAGTCAGTTTCTTTCTGAAACGTAGCAAAGATAAGAAGAAAGGTATTCGTGATGCGTGGACTTATGGTGCTTCCATTGTCGTTATTTATGTGGCATTAGGATTGGCTATCACACTGATATTTGGTGCCAGTGCGCTCAATGCTTTATCGACGAATGCTGTCTTTAATATCCTTTTCTTCCTGATGCTGGTAATCTTTGCCGCTTCATTTTTTGGAGCGTTTGAGATTAGATTACCGTCAAAGTGGGGCAATGCGGTAGATAGTAAAGCGGAATCGACTACCGGTCTGCTGAGTATCTTCCTGATGGCATTTACACTTTCACTGGTATCTTTCTCTTGTACAGGTCCGATTATCGGATTCCTGCTGGTACAGGTTTCTACTACAGGAAGCGTGGTGGCTCCGGCTATTGGTATGTTGGGTTTTGCCATTGCATTGGCATTGCCGTTCACACTCTTTGCTCTGTTCCCGTCATGGCTGAAGTCTATGCCGAAGTCGGGCGGATGGATGAATGTGATCAAAGTGACGTTAGGATTTCTGGAACTGGCATTTGCGCTTAAATTCCTGTCGGTTGCCGATCTGGCTTATGGCTGGAGATTACTCGACCGTGAAACCTTCCTCGCTCTGTGGATTGTCATCTTTGCATTGCTGGGTTTCTATTTGCTTGGTAAAATCAAGTTTCCGCATGACGATGATGACAATAAGGTGGGAGTGACTCGTTTCTTTATGGCACTTATTTCTCTGGCGTTTGCCGTATATATGGTTCCCGGTTTGTGGGGAGCTCCGTTAAAAGCCGTAAGTGCTTTTGCTCCTCCTATGCATACGCAAGACTTTAACCTGTATAAGAATGAAGTACATGCGAAATTTGATGACTACGATCTGGGTATGGAGTATGCACGTCTGAATGGCAAACCAGTGATGCTTGACTTTACAGGCTATGGATGCGTGAACTGTCGTAAGATGGAAGCCGCTGTATGGACGGACCCGAAAGTGAGTGATCTGATTAATAATGATTATGTGCTGATTACTCTGTATGTGGATAATAAAACTCCGTTGACCGAACCTGTGAAAATCGTAGAGAACGGTAAGGAACGTACTTTGCGTACAGTCGGTGATAAGTGGAGCTATCTGCAACGTGTGAAGTTTGGTGCTAATGCACAGCCTTTCTATGTATTGCTGGATAATCAGGGAAGTCCTTTGAATAAGTCTTATGCTTACGATGAAGACATTCCCAAATATATTGAATTCCTGCAAACTGGACTGGAGAATTATCGGAAGGAAAAATAATCCGAAGATATAACTATCAATGAGAAGCGGTCTCACTCTGTAGAGTGGGACCGCTTCATTTAAATAGAATAGAATAAAACTAGAAATAATGTTTTTTACATGGGTACTTCCATTACCAGAAGTTTGGTTCCTTTAGTAGCACGGATAGAGAAGCTTTTGGTATCCCATATTCCGATGCCGTCACGTTTGGCCAGATGTTCGTCGGCTACGCTGATCTCCCCTTCTATCACAAACAGATAAGCTCCGTTACCTTCCTGATGCATACAATATTCGATGGTTCTTTCCGTATCGAAGTCTCCCATAGAGAACCAGGCATCTTGTTTGATAGAAGCCGGTGTCTTGCCATTCGGAGAAATGATCAGAGATAACTCGTTCGGTTTCAGCAGCGGGCGTATATCGAAATTGTTATATTCGGGTTTCGTATTCTCTATTCGGGGGAATACCCATATTTGCAGGAATTCCAATTGTTCTTCCTTGCTGTCGTTATACTCACTATGATGGATACCACTACCCGTACTCATCACTTGGATATCACCGGGAGTAATTGTTTTCGTATTTTGTACACTGTCGCCATGTCTCAGATACCCTTTCAACGGAATGGAAATTACTTCCATGTTTTTATGTGGATGGGTATCAAATCCCATTGACGGGTCTACACTGTCATCATTCAGTACTCGCAAGGCTCCGAAATGGATTCTTTCCGGATTGTAATAGTTAGCAAAACTGAATGTGTGGTGGGTTTTGAGCCAGCCATGATTAAAATAGCCTCTTGATGAAGCTCTGTCGATTACTTTTTTCATAATCTTCCTTTCTTTTTTTATAGAACTTTGTTGCGTGCTTTGTTCGCACTTTTATAATAGGATAACAATTAAAGGAGCACAAAGTTCTTGGTCGGAAACTTAATAAGAAAGAAGGTTATTTTTAACTCAGAAAGATGCGTATGTTAAGATGTCATGAGCGGAGTTCTGATTGAAGGACATAAAACGATCCGGAATGGGGTAGAGGTTTACGACTTTACTTATATCAATTGGTTTTGGATTGGGGCGGCTCTATTGTCGGTATTTTTCGCTTTATGGGTGTGGAATGCGAAGCAAAAAGTAAAGGTTTGATTATCACGTGAATATAAAATAGGAACCTTTTCTTTTAAAGGAGCGGGTTCTTGGTTTAAAACCAACGACCTGTTCCTTTAAAACCAACGGGGCGTTTCTTTTAAAGGAATGAGCCCTGATATTTCAGAATTATTTCAGTATCATAATTTTTCTTTGCCGGAGTTTTATTATCTTTGTACTTTTAACCCGGTAATCGATGAGTAGAATATTTGCAATTACTAAAATACTGCTGTTTGCGCTATTGGCTGGAATGACTTCCACTGCATTTGCACAAAGTGATGATTTCACTACATGGACTAAATTCAAAGTGAACTATAAGATCGATCCCCGATTTTCACTTTTAAGCAATCTGGAGTTTCGGACAAAGGATGACGTAAGTAGAATGGACCGTTTGGGATTGGCCATTGGAGGTGAGTATCGGGCTTATTCATTTTTGAAACTGGAAGCCGGATATGAAACTCATTTCCGGAATTTGGGAGATTCGGAATGGAAATTCAGACACCGTTATAACTTTGGAGCAACTGCCAGTTTTCAGTATCAATGGTTGAAAATTGCTTTGAGAGAAAGGTTTCAGCAAACTTTTGACCGTGGTGATTCAAAAGCTCGTCTGCGTTCCCGCTTAAAATTAGCTTATGCGCCTGAAAAAGGAATCGTTTCTCCTTACTTCTCAATTGAAATTTATCAAAGTCTGGATGATGCTCCTTTTTGGAGGGCAGATCGTATGCGTTATCGTCCTGGAGTAGAGATTGCTTTGGCTAAACGATGGGCGTTAGATGTTTTTTATTGTTATCAGTATGAGTCTCCAAAAGGTAAACATATTGCCGGAGTAGAAATAGGCTATTCTTTTTGAAAATGTTAGATTACTAATATAATAATGTGTAAGCCTATTTGGCTTTGAAATATCCCTGATTCATAAAGTGCTATTAATTTGATACTTATGAATAAATATAAATATTATTTAAGAAAATGAAGTGCTGGTTGGTTTATGATATATACTTTTGCTTTCAGCATTTCACAATGAAATGTTGGAGTTGATGATTCTCCAGTCGCAACAGAAATGTTGTGAGGAATCTCATAACTGAAAGCGAATACTTCCTTTTATGTCCTTCTTTCTGCTCAATCAAAGATTTCTTATTATTTATATTTAAATGAAGAGGATATGAATATTCTGTTTAGAATGGAGAAAGGAATCGCTGTATGCCTTTTTTCTTCTTTTTTTGTATCAGCATGTGTAAATCATATTTCGGAAGAGAAGGCTATAGTCAGCGATGGAGGTATTTCATTGAGATTTACTGCTGATATTCATGAAGCGACATATACACGTGTTGCCGGCAATGGCTTTGAAGAGAATGATGAAGTAGGGGTGTTTGCCCTTGTGGGTTCTTCCACCATGAAGGAAGAACGTTATGCGGATAATTTGCGTTTCTTTCGTACTTCCGAAAAAATATTTGAGTCCAGTGAACCGATTTATTATCCTGATGATGAGGTAACATTACGTTTGATCAGTTATTATCCTTACCAGGAAGAGGGAGTGGATATGGGAGAAAGTACGATGCCGGTGGTGGTAGAAGCTGATCAAAATCTTTCTGCCGATTATTTCTGCTCTGATTTTCTGGTTGCCTCTCAGAATCTGCAATCAGCTCCTAAAGGAGCCATCGCCCTGCACTATGATCACAAATTTTTCAAGTTAAAAATAGCTTTGGTAGGAAAGGAAGGTGAAGAATTGCAGGGGATACTGGATACTGACCCCAAACTTTCTGTTTGTGGTTTTTATAGTAAGGCGATTTATGATTTTCAAAAAGAGACTTATTCCGCTTTTTCTGATGAGAAAAGCATTACTCCTGCCGGAAAATGGGAGATACAGGGAAATCGGTTGAGCGGAAAAGAAGTGATCCTTATTCCGCAAGAAACCACTTTGGGCTATCAATACATCGTATTGGAAGTTGGAGGCAAGATATATACCAGCCCATTGCCTTCTTCATTACAGTTACAGAGTGGTAAGCAGAGTGAACTGGCGATTTCTTTCATCCCGACCGAAGATGTTTTGATAAGTAAAGTCGAAGGGGAAATCAATGGTTGGGAAGATGGTAATACAGGGCAGTCCGGGTCCGAAGTCTTCCATAATTATGTGGATGTGTCGAAATTGGCATTTGATGATTCGAAGGTGTATAAAGTGTTGAGTGCTGGGCAGCAGGTAGCAGAAATATGTAAAGAATATCTGGTGACCCCTGATTTTTCTTCACAGGCAATTGTCGTTTATCCGATGAAAGACCATGCGGTTGACTTATCCAAGGGAACAGTAGTGCAATTGGTCGGACATGCGGATAAAGTGCACGGTGGAACAGTTGCGTGGGATTTGAAAGAACATTCATTAAAATATACTCCTGGAAATCAGGCTGCCCGAAGTAAGGTGTATATTTTGCCTGACGGACAAATTGCATTGTCTATGCCTGAAGAAATGTTGCCTGTATTAGCTATGAAAGATATAATGCGTGATGTACGTGGGAGTAGTATTCACAATTACCCGATAGTGAAAATTGGTACGCAGTATTGGATGGGAAGTAATCTGAAAACATCATTATATATAGATGGAGAAGAAATTCCGAAACTGGAGATTATGAATGCCGGAGCGACAGGTTATCTATTGTCTCAAACAGATAAGAGTTATTATTTTTATAGTTTTGGAACAATTGTCAGTAATAAGCTGCTTCCTGTGGGGTGGAATATGCCTGATTGGAATGATTGGAATATGCTGAAAACTTATTTGAGCAATGATGCCTCTTTGTTGAAAAACGGGACATGGAAAGCAATAAGCACCGGTGCCGGTGCAATAGTAGGAACTGCTACCAATCTCACGGGTTTTGATGGATATCCGGTAGGAATGTATGCCGGCAAGTTTCAGTCTGCCTATGAAGGAAAATATCTTTCTTATTGGACTTTGAATGAAGCTGGGACAGATGCGGCTGAGAAAATATTCTTGCTGAGAAGTGATAAAAACGAAATAGCAGAGGGAAACACCGGGTTGGATAAAGCTTACGCCATTCGTTGCATCCGAAAGTAAATCGTGTAAAATTGTTCTTCTTTTTTATATTTTGCTTATATTTGGGAAGTGAAACTTAAATGGAAGTCATAGATTATGAAGAAAATAATAAATCCCTGGAAAGGTCTGGAAGGGTACAATTGCTTTGGTTGCGCCCCTAATAATGAAGCCGGAATAAAGATGGAGTTTTATGAAGATGGCGACGAAGTGGTAAGTATCTGGAAACCCCGTCCTGAATATCAGGGATGGATCAATACCTTGCATGGTGGTATTCAGGCTGTTCTCATGGATGAAATCTGCGCTTGGGTGATACTTCGTAAATTACAGACAACGGGAGTAACTTCAAAAATGGAGACTCGTTACCGCAAGCCGGTCAGTACTACTGATTCCCACATTGTGTTGCGTGCTTCTATTAAGGAAGTCAAGCGAAATATTGTAATTATTGAAGCTAAGTTATATAATAAGGATGGCGAAGTATGTACCGAAGCTGTTTGTACGTACTTTACGTTCTCGCACGAAAAGTCGAAAGATGAAATGCACTTTGATAAGTGTGATGTAGAGCCGGAAGAGATATTGCCTTTAATTTGAAATAAAAACTGAACTTTTTGTGATAAATGTTTGGAAGTATCAAACAAATGCTTTACTTTTGTCGCATTAAATAAAAGAAATATGAAATATACAGCTGCACATCATCATCATCATTTTCCTAACGAATAACTCGGTGGGCGTGATTGATAGTGTGTATAACTCTATAAAGATAACGAAGGCTTACCGAATACGGTAAGCCTTTTTTTATTTCTGAATTGTTCGAATTGTAAATCATAAAGTAATAAATAAAATCATGTTAAGAATCGCAGTACAAGCCAAAGGACGTCTCTTCGAAGAGACAATGGCACTTTTAGGAGAGTCGGATATTAAAATCAGTACAACGAAGCGTACCTTGTTGGTGCAGTCTTCCAATTTTCCTATCGAAGTTTTATTTCTTCGTGACGATGATATCCCGCAAACAGTAGCTACCGGTGTAGCTGATTTGGGAATTGTCGGTGAGAATGAGTTTATGGAAAAAGAGGAAGATGCTGAAATCATCAAACGATTGGGATTCAGCAAATGCCGTTTATCCTTGGCAATGCCGAAAGACATTGAATATCCGGGATTGTCATGGTTCAATGGAAAGAAAATAGCTACTTCCTATCCGGTCATTTTGAGAAATTTCTTGAAGAAGAACGGAGTAAATGCAGAGATACATGTCATTACCGGTTCGGTAGAAGTATCTCCGGGCATTGGACTGGCAGATGCTATCTTTGATATCGTAAGTTCCGGGTCTACTTTGGTAAGCAACCGCTTGAAGGAAGTGGAGGTAGTGATGAAATCCGAAGCGCTGTTGATTGGCAACAAAAACATGAGCGATGAGAAGAAAGAAGTACTGGAAGAACTTTTGTTCCGAATGAATGCAGTAAAGACTGCCGAAGACAAGAAATACGTGCTGATGAATGCTCCGAAGGATAAACTGGAAGAAATAATTGCTGTATTACCCGGTATGAAGAGTCCTACCATTATGCCGTTGGCACAAGAAGGCTGGTGCTCTGTTCATACAGTACTGGATGAAAAGCGTTTTTGGGAAATCATTGGCAAACTGAAAGGACTCGGAGCTGAAGGTATCTTGGTGTTGCCGATTGAAAAAATGATAGTCTAATAAGTTTGAATGATGAAACTAATCAAATATCCCTCCAAAGAACAATGGTCAGAACTTCTGAAGCGTCCGGCTTTGAATACGGAGAGCTTGTTCGATACAGTTCGTACTATTATAAATAAGGTAAGGGCGGAAGGTGATAAAGCTGTTTTGGAATATGAGGCGGCTTTTGATAAGGTGACTTTGTCTGCTCTCACTGTGACTTCCGAAGAAATACTGAAAGCTGAAGGACTGATCAGCGACGAGTTGAAATCTGCCATTACGCTGGCTAAACGGAATATTGAAACTTTCCACTCTTCCCAACGCTTTGTTGGCAAGAAGGTAGAAACGATGGAAGGAGTAACTTGCTGGCAAAAGGCGGTAGGTATTGAAAAGGTGGGGCTTTATATTCCCGGTGGAACGGCTCCGCTTTTCTCTACGGTATTGATGCTGGCTGTTCCCGCAAAGATTGCGGGATGCAAGGAAATCGTACTTTGTACCCCTCCCGATAAAAACGGAAATATTCATCCGGCTATTCTCTTTGCCGCTCAACTGGCAGGTGTCAGTAAGATATTCAAAGCGGGAGGAGTGCAAGCTATCGCTGCTATGGCATACGGAACCGAGAGTGTTCCTAAAGTCTACAAAATCTTTGGCCCTGGAAATCAATATGTGACGGCTGCCAAGCAGTTGGTAAGTCTTCGGGATGTAGCCATCGACATGCCGGCAGGTCCTTCCGAAGTGGAAGTGCTGGCTGATGCATCTGCTAATCCGGTGTTTGTTGCGGCAGATTTATTGTCGCAGGCAGAACACGGAGTGGACAGTCAGGCGATGTTGGTAACAACCTCTGAAAAGCTTCAGGTGGAAGTAATGGAAGAAGTAGACCGCCAACTGGCAAAGCTCCCTCGCCGGGAGATTGCTGCGAAGTCTCTGGAAAACAGTAAACTGATTTTGGTGAAGGACATGGATGAAGCGTTAGAGCTGACGAATGCATACGCACCCGAACATCTGATTGTAGAGACTGAAAATTATATGGAAGTTGCTGAACGTGTAATAAATGCCGGTTCCGTCTTCCTTGGCTCATTGACGCCGGAAAGTGCAGGGGATTATGCTTCCGGAACCAACCATACGCTGCCGACTAACGGTTATGCGAAAGCATACAGCGGCGTGAGCCTGGACAGCTTTATCCGGAAAATCACGTTTCAGGAAATTCTTCCTCAAGGCATGAAAGTCATCGGGCCGGCTATTGAAGAAATGGCAGCTAACGAACTTCTGGATGCTCATAAGAATGCAGTTACAGTACGATTAAATACATTGAAATGAAAACATTACAAGAACTTACCCGGCCGAATATATGGAAACTAAAGCCTTATTCTTCGGCTCGTGATGAATATAAAGGCGCTGTGGCTTCCGTTTTTCTGGATGCGAATGAGAATCCTTATAACCTGCCTCACAACCGTTATCCGGACCCCATGCAGTGGGAACTGAAAACACTGTTGTCTAAAATTAAAAAGGTTTCTCCCCAGCATATCTTTTTAGGAAACGGCAGTGATGAGGCGATTGACCTTGTTTTTCGTGCATTCTGCGAACCGGAAAAAGATAACGTAGTTGCTATCGATCCGACTTACGGTATGTATCAGGTCTGTGCCGATGTGAATAATGTGGAGTACCGGAAAGTTTTGTTGGACGAAAACTTCCAGTTCTCAGCAGAAAAGCTTCTTGCAGCTACAGATGAGCGTACGAAACTCATTTTCCTGTGTTCACCTAATAACCCGACGGGAAACGACTTGTTGCGTTCTGAAATAGAAAAAATACTCCGCGAATTTGAAGGATTGGTCATATTGGATGAAGCGTATAATGATTTCTCCGAAGCACCTTCTTTCCTCGAAGAGCTGGATAAATATCCGAATCTGGTTGTTTTTCAGACTTTCTCCAAAGCTTGGGGATGTGCCGCTATCCGTTTGGGTATGGCTTTTGCATCCGAAGCAATTATCGGAATCCTGAGTAAAATCAAGTATCCTTATAATGTGAATCAGCTGACACAGCAGCAGGCTATTGCCATGCTGCATAAATATTATGAAATAGAACGCTGGATAAAAACATTGAAGGAAGAACGCGACTATCTGGAAGAAGAATTTGCGAAATTACCTTGTACAGTCCGAATGTACCCGTCCGATTCCAACTTCTTTTTGGCGAAAGTAACGGATGCAGTGAAGATTTACAATTATTTGGTAGGTGAAGGGATCATAGTGCGCAACCGTCATTCCATTTCGCTTTGTTGCAACTGTCTGCGTGTGACGGTGGGCACCAGAGTGGAGAATAATACGTTACTTGCTGCCCTCAAAAAATATCAAGGATAGTATATGAAGAAGAAAATATTGTTTATAGATAGGGACGGGACATTGGTCATTGAACCTCCCATTGATTATCAGCTTGATTCACTGGAAAAACTGGAATTTTATCCGAAAGTCTTTCGTAATTTGGGCTTTATCCGTAGCAAGCTTGATTTTGAATTTGTGATGGTTACCAATCAGGACGGGCTGGGTACAGCTTCGTTTCCGGAAGAAACTTTCTGGCCTGCTCACAACTTGATGCTGAAAACATTGGCCGGAGAAGGTGTTACCTTTGATGATATTCTGATCGACCGTAGTTTTCCGGAAGATAATGCGCCGACTCGCAAACCGCGTACAGGAATGTTGACGAGGTATATTGATAATCCGGAATACGATCTTGCGGAAAGCTTTGTAATCGGTGATCGTCCTACTGATGTGGAGCTGGCAAAGAATCTTGGTTGCCGTGCTATTTATCTGCAAGAAGCAACGGATGATTTGAAAGAGAAAGGTTTGGAAGAAGTTTGTGCACTTGCAACAACAGACTGGGATCAGGTGGCAGAATTTCTTTTTGCCGGTGAGCGGAAAGCAGAAGTTCGCCGTACAACGAAGGAGACTGATATTTATGTGTCTCTCAATCTCGATGGAAATGGAAGCTGTGATATTTCTACCGGTCTTGGCTTCTTCGATCATATGCTTGAACAAATAGGCAAGCATTCCGGGATGGATCTGACCATTCGGGTAAAAGGCGATCTGGAAGTGGATGAACATCACACCATTGAGGATACTGCCATCGCTTTGGGAGAATGTATTTATCAGGCTTTGGGCAGTAAGCGCGGAATCGAACGTTATGGTTATGCTTTGCCTATGGATGATTGCCTTTGTCAGGTTTGCCTTGATTTCGGAGGTCGTCCTTGGTTAGTATGGGATGCAGAGTTCAATCGTGAAAAAATAGGGGAGATGCCGACTGAGATGTTCCTGCATTTCTTTAAATCATTGAGTGATGCTGCAAAAATGAATCTGAACATCAAGGCTGAAGGACAGAATGAGCATCACAAGATAGAAGGTATCTTTAAAGCGCTTGCACGTGCCCTGAAAATGGCATTGAAAAGAGATATCTATCATTTTGAGCTTCCTTCGAGTAAAGGAGTACTATAATTTGCCTCATCATATTATATAATCTCATAGGATTGCTATATGATAATCAATAACAAACGAATTTGGCTTGGTTTATTTATCGGGATAGTGATGTCTTTTTCGGTTTATGGTCAAAACATAAACGCTGAAAAGATAACTGTTCCCGATAGTAAACTGACTAATTTGTATCAGATAGACTCAGGGGTATATCGTTCGGAGCAACCATCGGATGCTGACTTTAAGGCTTTGGAGAAATACGGTATTCGTGAAGTGCTGAATCTTCGCAACAGGCATAGTGACAATGATGAGGCGGCAGGAACAAAGATTAAGCTTTATCGGCTAAAAATGAAAGCGCATTCAGTCAGTGAAGATCAATTGATCAATGCATTGCGTATTATCAAGAACCGCAAAGGGCCGATCGTCTTTCATTGTCATCACGGTTCTGATAGGACAGGTGCAGTATGTGCTATGTATCGTATTGTATTTCAAGGAGTGTCAAAGCAAAAAGCTATTCAGGAAATGACCGAAGGAGGTTTCGGTTTTCATCGTATTTATAAAAATATCATTCGCACTATTGAGAAGGCTGATATAGAACGTATTAAAAGAGAAGTATTACAATAGTGCAATTGACCGTATGTTCTGTATGATTGATACACAGTTATGTGACATTTCTGTTTTACCCCGTATAATACTTAAGATAAATACAAAAATGTCACAGAAGAAAGATCAAAGAGATTATAAATCTTCTATTTCTTTAAGCCAGATAGTTGAACTTGCATCACTTGGCATTCGCCAGTCACCTCTGGGACTGATGGAAATACTACCTACCTTCGGACCATCGGGCAGACAGGAGCGCTTGAACTGCTGATTAAAGAAACGTCGGAAGAAAGTAGATAGCCATTTCTTTATTGTTTCTTTGTCATATACATCCTTGAAAGCTATATTAGCCAGATAGTAAATCTTGGAAGGACGGAAACCAAAACGCAGGAAGTAATAGAGGAAAAAGTCATGCAGTTCATAAGGCCCTACCAAGTCTTCGGTCTTCTGTTTGATTTCCCCGTTTTCGTCAGCTGGAATTAATTCGGGACTGATAGGAGTATCTACAATATCCAGTAAAGTCGCTTTAGCGTCCTCATCCATATCATTTTCCGCTACCCATTGCACTAGATACTTCACAAGTGTTTTGGGAATACTTCCATTGACACCGTACATAGACATGTGATCTCCATTGTACGTAGCCCATCCGAGTGCAAGTTCTGACAAGTCACCCGTACCCACTACCATTCCCCAAGTTTGGTTAGCGATATCCATTAATATCTGTGTGCGTTCGCGTGCCTGAGAGTTCTCATAGGTGACATCATGTACATTGATATCATGGTCGATATCTTTGAAATGCTGGATACAGGCATCTTGAATACTGATTTCCCGGATAGAAATGCCTAATGATTTCATTAAATCAATGGCATTGTTATAAGTACGGTCAGTCGTTCCAAAGCCTGGCATTGTAACTCCCAGAATATCTTTGCGGGGTAAGCCGAGTTTGTCGAAGGTCTTCACGCAGACTAATAATGCCAGTGTTGAATCCAATCCGCCGGAAATACCGACTACAGCTGTTTTAGCTTTGGTATGAACCAGTCGTTGTGCCAAGCCGGCTATCTGGATAGAGAATACTTCCTCACAATGCTCATTCAGTTCTGCTCCTTGGGGGACAAAAGGATGTGAATTGAAGCCTCGGGTCAAAGTAAGCTCTTTACTATTAACAAACTCCGTTGCGATGGAGATTGCTTTTTTATCTCCTGGATTTCCCTGGCTGGCAGCAAAAGTGGTATTGATTCTACGTTCTGCCCGTATGCGTTCCACATCGATTTCGCTAATGATCAGTTGTTCCTCCATACAGAAACGTTTGCTACGTGCCAGTAATGAGCCGTTTTCGTAAATCAATCCGTTTCCCGCAAATACTACATCCGTAGTAGACTCCCCGAAACCACAGGAAGAAAATACGTATCCTGCAATGCAACGTGCTGATTGTTGGCTGATAAGAGAACAAAGATAATGATGCTTTCCGATTCCTTCATTATCGGCAGACATATTGAAAATAATTTCTGCTCCTTGTAAAGCCAGTGAGGAACTGGGAGGTATGGTAGCCCAAAGGTCTTCGCAAATCTCAATCCCAAAAGTCGTGTCGGAAGTTTCAAACAGCAGGTTGGCACCTATGGGAACGATTTGTCCGCATAGGCGTACGGTATCTTCTGTCAGTTGAAGGGCAGAAGTAAACCAGCGCTGTTCGTAGAACTCCTTATAGTTGGGGAGGTAAGTTTTGGCAGCAACACCTAGTACTTTTCCTTTTTGAATCACTACGGCGGCATTGATTACGGTTGAATTAACTACTACCGGCATGCCGACAATAGAGATGATGTCCAGTTGGCGGGTATTATTGAGTATCTGCATTAGCCCCATTTCTGCTTCTTCCAGCAAGATTTGCTGTCCGAATAAGTCGCCGCAAGTATATCCGGTAATACTCATTTCCGGGAATACTATGATTTGCACACCCTTACCTTCGGCTATTGCGATTTGGCTTTCTATTCTCTCTACATTGAATTTACAGTCGGCCACTTTAACGTGTGGCACGGCTGCAGCTACTTTTACGAATCCGTAGTTCATCTTGTACCTTTTTATATATAGTGGGTACAAAAATAGGAAATAGTTTTGGATTTTTGCCTTTTTGACTCCGAATCCTCAAAATGAGGTGTTTTATGTCGTTTTAATGACTATTGCATAAACAACTAATAAGAATGTCAAATAGAAAGTAATATAGCCCTGTTTTTGACTGATTCTATGGGATATATCTGTTTGTTTATTAATATTTTGTTAATTGTGCAATAAAAAGACATTTTAGGAAATTTGGTATAAAAAATGCGACTTTTTGTTTCTTCTATTTAACGATTATAATTATATTTGTAGCCAAATTAAATAATTTTATAGGCAATTTACACCTAAACAAACGATAAGCAC
>PPYF01129636.1_pt1 | contig 29504 bp, 24 predicted proteins | sample 1559871 | NCBI WGS metagenome assembly PPYF01 (sample SAMN08240021, study PRJNA423297) | Human gut metagenome, whole genome shotgun sequencing project.
GGCAAATACTGCGGAAAATACAGCCTCACGGAACTGCTCGTATGCGGAGAGAGCGGAACACCGTATCGCCAATGCACATGGACGGCAGGCGGCGAAAAGCGAATGCCCGAAAGCAGGCTTGCGGAATTCGCAGCAGTCGAACAAAAACGCGCCGATACAGAGTCAAGACTGACAAACTTATACCACCATACTCGATGGCTTGAAAAACCACCCCATAGAGTATGACGATAGGATGATACGGAAAATCCTGCGATGCGTAGTGGTACAAACCAAAGGGCGAATCAAGCTGGTTTTCATAGATGGCCTCGAAATGGAAGTAGAGGTGGAGCAGTAATGCACAAGGGTTCAACTTCCACAGCCAAAAATCCAAAAATATCTTTTTCATGTGGCTTGGACATACTTTTGTCGAATCGTGTCGGTCCTCTTTTGAGGATCGGCACGATTTATTTTATATGATACAATAAATTTGTACACATAAAGTTGACTTTTGTGAATGAACGAGAAAAAGACGATACGCGTAGTGCTTATATACCGTGCAGGAAAAATAATGGCCGTACAAGAAATGATTTTTTCTACTCAAGAAATGATTATTGGAAAATAAATAATTTTCTAGGCAGAAATATGGATGAGTTATGGGTTGCTACCGAGTTTGCTAACAACGATACTTACTTAGAAAAACGATGTCGTACGGTATAAGCACATTGCGAATAAAGACGATGCCAATCTGCTTCCTTAATTTTCTATAAAGTATTTTAACGTCAAACCTTGCCCAACATCGAAACCTGTGTCAAGCCGGAATGGTTTTTACAGCAATTTTTTACGATGGGATGGAAATCCTATCAGAATAAAACTTATCTTCTCAGGAGTAAATACTCCAATACAATAACAACGAGCAGTTGATTGTGCAACAAACAGCTGATGATTGATTTCTTTTCTCTGTGTTTTATAATATACCCGCAAGTACTTGTAGAATATGATAAAAATGGAGGAATTTTTATGACTATAAAAATTGGTGAGAAAATACGGGAATTGCGTAAAAAAGCTGATGTTAACCAGGAACGGTTCGCCGAATATTTAGGGGTTACGGCGCAGGCTGTGAGCAAATGGGAAGTCGAAGGTGGCTATCCCGACATAGAGCTTCTGCCGTCAATTGCGAATTTCTTTAATATAAGCATAGATGAACTGATGGGGTTCAACGTTATGAAGAATCAGGAAAAGATTGATAGAATGATTCAACAGGCGGGCGCCGAGAGAAGTAGGAAGTGGTACGACGGTACGACACTTGCAATGCTTAGAAATTCTATTCAGGAATTTCCCAATCATTATGATTTGCTGTACAGCCTTGCGAGAGCGTTATATTTGACAAAAGAACCGTATGTATTCTTTACCGAAGAAGAGAGACGGAACAATCTACGGGAAGCCATATCCATTTGTACAAGAATTTTGGACGATTGCACAGATGATAATCTGCGTTTTCGTTCGCTTCAAGTGCTTGCACAAGCGTATAAAGACATAGGTGAAAAGGAAAAAGCGATTGACATAGCAAACAGGTTGCCGCTTGCACGTGATTCGCGTGATATGGTGCTTCCGGAAATACTTGACGGGGAGGCGAAATCCAATCAGATTGTTCAAAATATATGGCTGTTATCGGATATGTTTGAATTTTTAATTCTAAACCTTGCCAACTCGAAGTACAAAGATAATGCAGAAAAGAGAATTGAACTATTCCAGAAACTCATTCGCATTGATGAAATATTGCACGAAAACAATGATTACATTCATGAAAACTTAAGGCTTCGGGCAGCGTATTTTTGGATTGCGGAAGATTATATGAAACTGAAGGATTATAGCAATGCACTGGACAGCATTGAGAAGTTTGCGGAACATAGTATCAAGTTTGATGTTCTGCCGGAAGTATCCGTATATACATCCGTCATTTATCAAGGCGAAACCTGTCCAAAAAATAAGGACTTTGGCGACTATAAAAACACGACGCTCGGTGCCAAACAACTCTTACTATCAAAAGAAATTTTTGCACCATTACGCGAACAAGCAAGATTTCAAGCAATTATTACCGAACTTGATCAGCACATAACTTGAATCGTTTGTCCACGGCATCTTTTTCGTCAGTGACTGGCAGAAAGAGGCCTATTTTAGCGCCTGGTTGCCTCTTTTTTACCACAAGCACGCTCCGTGAATGGCTGGGGAAATGAGGTCGGATTCCAGTCTTACGTCTTATGCGAATCGGCGCATTTCTTCGCGTTCTCATTCTGCCAATGCGCTGGCCGGGCTGCATGGTTTCCCGGCAGCCCCCATATTGTGCTTCTAACTGCCGCATGCTATAATAAAATAAAATTATTTCTCTGCCATAATGGGGACGGAGATTTGCGGCAAGGGAGCGTTTCACATGGATGTGACGGATGTCAAACGAAAATTAAGAGAGTGCAAGCGTCTGGAGCGAAAAATGCGCTACGGGGATACTCCGGCTGAGAAGCCTTCCTTTGTCTGGGATACGTTTTTTGATGTGAAAGAAGTGGGAGAAAGCAGCGCAAAATATACGCTGACCCAGCTGGCCGGCATGAGCCATAGCGAATACAAAAGAGTCATAGAAGACTATTGGGCGTTTGTTTACCGGGAACTCCTGAGAGAAGATAGTCGGCAAACCGGAATCCGCTATGATACAAGCCTTCTGATCCAGCTGGATTTGCCTTTTGACGCAGACGAGAAAGCGGTAAAAAAAAATTTCGGGAACTGGCCAAGCGCTGTCATCCGGATACCGGCGGCAATGCGGATCAATTCATTGCCCTGATGGAAGCCTATAGAAGATTAATTGATTCTTGAGCAAAGGAGTATTTTTATGTTTTTCCCCCCTTTTGAAGCGATGTTCTACATCGTTCCCGTCATGGTTATTCTCGTTTTTATTTTGGTAATTGGCATACTGATTGTTCGTTCGGTGAAAGGCGCAAGGCAATGGCAACGGAACAATGCTTCACCGATTTTGACGGTGGATGCCGAAGTTGTGACAAAACGGGCGGATGTAAGGCATTATCATCACCACAGTACCAATCATATGCATTCGAGGTCATCTTCTACCACCTATTATGTTACGTTCGAGGTTGCCAGCGGAGACCGCATGGAATTGGAGGTTCAGGATACCGAGTATGGTATCCTGGCAGAGAACGACACCGGGAAGCTTACCTTTCAGGGTACGCGGTATCTGGGATTTGAACGGTCAAAATAAATTCAGACGAAGTTTTCCGAAACGAATCGGAAGATGTTATTTCCCGGAAAATACCGTTTTTGGTTATATGTGGTATCCTAAAGAAGGGGAGGGGATACCATGGAGGAGAATACGATACGCCGGCTTCTGGAAGAAAAACAGTTGACCGATGCACAGAAAGCAGCGGTACTGCATCAAAAGGGGGCGGCTCTGGTGCTGGCTGGTCCGGGCAGTGGTAAAACGACCGTTATCGTTACCAGAATTGCTTTGCTTACCGATTACCTTGGCAGCGCGGAACGACTGTTGTCGGTGACGTTCAGCCGAGCAGCGGGAAAGGAAATGGCATTGCGGTATGCCGCTGGATATCCGGCCCTTCCCATGCCCTCCTTTCGCACGGTACATAGCCTGTGCAATACGATTATCCGGGAATACGAAGAACGGACAAACCGATATTACCGCCGATTAGAAGATGTTCAGCAAAAAGCAATTCTTCGTGAAATTTGCAGGAAGGTAAATGGAATGGAAGCGGACACGGAATTGCTGAGCCGGCTGGCCGGTTGGATTAGCCGGTTTGCTAACCGATGGGATTCCAGTCTTCCGTTGTATTTTGAGCCGCAGATCAAACAGTTTCCCGATCTTTATGAAGCCTATCAAAATAATAAGAAAGAACAGTTCCTGTTGGATTTTGACGACATGATCTTTCTGGGGCGCCGGTTGTTGCAGGAAGAGAACTGGCTGCGTCGGCAATGGAATCGCCGTTACGAGTATATTCAGGTAGACGAAGGTCAGGACTTGTCGCACGCTCAATTCGATGTGCTGCGTTTGCTGAGCGAAAGCGGTAATTTATTTGTCGTGGCGGACGATGATCAAGGAATTTATGGCTTCCGCGGAGCGGATCCCAGCTGTGTATTGCAGTTTGAGACCTTTTATCCTGGCTGCCGAAAATATTATCTGGAGGAAAACCATCGTTCCTGCGCTAACGTGGTGGGGCTGGCTAGCCAAGTGGTATCTCTCAACCGAACCCGCTACGAGAAGAAGCTGTTTACCAGAAAAGAACCGGGACCAAAGGTTCGTTTTCGTTCTTTTCCGGACGGAGAGCGGCAGGCTCTTTTTGTTTCTCGGGCAGCTGCGGGAAGAGAAGGACGATCCATTGGTATGTTGTACCGGAATAACCTATCGGGGATGCTGCTTGCTCTTGCGCTGCGGTTATGCCGCTTATCTTACCGCATGCTGAGCCAGCCGGCTGATCCGTTTTCTTTCTGGATGGTCCGGGAGTTACTGCAGCGGATGCGGCTGCGGGAAGAACAGCCGGGAAGATTTGTGCCGTCTCCATACCGCGTTTTTACCGATCTGCTGGGAGAAGGTTTTTTTCGTTCCTGTCTGACCTTTTGCGAAACCACCGGGCAGCAAAAGCGGTACGCTTTTTGTTTGCTGGAATTCCTTTCGCTGCTGTGCCGTTCCTGCGCGACGCGGGAGGAATGTGTTTGCCTTCTGCAAGATTTGCGAAACGTAGGAGAAGGTCTGGAAACCATTTCGTTGTCAACGGTTCATTCGGCGAAAGGTTTGGAGTTTGACTGTGTATTTGTTGTGGATCTTTTGCAGGATGAATTCCCGGGTAATGGCTCTTCTTCCGGGGAACTGCTGGAAGAGGAACGCCGGTTGTTTTATGTTGCGCTGACAAGAGCCAAAACGGAATTGTTTTTGTTGTATCCCCGCCGGAGAGGCGGTAGAAAGGAAGAAGCCAGCATTTTCTTTGAAGAGGCTTGGAACGGCGGTCACAAATCACGCTCGGGAAATAATTGTCAGGAGCCGGGAAATAAGGTACGATAGATTACAAAAGCAGAATAACGTTGCCAGCCGTTGCAGGTTGATCGCAGAATAAGGGGATTCTGCTGGAAAATGGGGGGATGAGATCAATGACAACGAGACGGGATTGGGAAATTCAAAATTTAAGACAGGATTTGCGCAAATGCCTGCAGGAAATGTTTCAGTGGATGGAATATCTGAAAACTGTTCCGTACGGCAAAATTTATTGGAAAAAAATTCAATCTCCTAACGGGGAACCCTATGAGTATTTGTATCTTCAGCATGCTGTTCCAGGGAAACATCCGTTTCAGATGCGTGTTCCGGAGGAACATCGGGATGCCTTTCTGAAGAGGGTGGAACTGGGAAATTTTGCTCAGAGCCGGGTGAAATACCTGAGGCGCCGTTCCCGCAATTTATATGGTATGCTGCATAAAAAAATGCAGACAGAGGAATTTACACGCTTGCTGGAACGCGATATCCAACGCATGCTGGAGCCGAAATCAATTCAGGCTATGGAGGCGGAGCTGAGGGCATACGATTCTTCCTACAAAATTGCTTCTTTCTATAGTGAATTTACGGAAACAAAAATGGAAGACATGGTGTACGACATTTGCAGCATGTTTGGGCTGCCTTATGAAGAATGTGACGGATCTCCGGAGCCGCTGAGTCATATTTCTCTATAAACCATTTATGTTTTATGCTATTTTGCAGGGTGCGTTTGCCGAAACGACGCCAGACGGGGTGACGACGCATTTTGTGATATGGTAATCGTCGCGGAACCGTTTTTCCGCGCCATTGGCAAAATGCTTCGCTGGAACGAAAGGGGGCGTTCCGGCGACGTCGAAAGGGATGACGACGCATTTTGTTTTGTGATATGGTATAATTGTCGCAGAAGCGTTTTTCCGCGCCGTATGCAACCTGCCTCGTGGCAATAAAAAAGCGAAGAACGTTTTACAAGCCGATCCCAAAGAAACAGCATCGATTACGTGTGAAATGGAGAAAGGAAAGTGCCTTGAAAATACTTGTTACAGCGGATGCCCACGGCAGCCGCAGCCCGTTGGAACGAATCATTCAAAGGGAAGAGCCGGATACCGTCTTTTTTTTAGGAGATGGACTGCGGAATATTCTTACGCTGACCTCGATATATTCCCATGTCGGTTTTCTTTTTGTCAAGGGGAATTGTGATATCGACTCCAGCTATCCGGAGCAAAGAAGCTTAGAGCTAGAAGGATTACGCTTTTTTTTAACCCATGGACACCGTGAATTTGTGAAGTCCGGGCTGGCCGGCTTGCTTCGCCAGGCATCCTATGCCGATGTGATTTTGTTTGGCCATACGCACAGGCAAACAGCCGTATGGGAGAACGGAAGCTGGCTGTTTAATCCGGGAACCTTAAAGATAGGACAGTATCTAGTCTTGCTGCTTCATGCCGGACAGCTGGAATACCGGCTGCAAACGCTTCCCGCCGAGGATATTGGCTGAGATCAGGGCCTTCCGGAGCAGGCGGACAGTCAGGCACCTTTTTCAGTGGGCCTTCATACTAATGTTATGTAAATATATCGTATGGAGTTCGGAGTATGATGACAGGCCGTTGCAGACATATCTATTTGGGTGGAAATACGCGAAAAGGGTTTGTAAGCTATTATGATCAGATTTTGCAGGAAGACGACAGTCGGGTATTCCTGCTGAAGGGCGGACCGGGAACCGGCAAATCGACTTTTATCAAGCGCGTGGTTGGTGTTCTGCAAAAAGCGGGATGCAGTATGGATGTCCTGCATTGCTCCGGTGATCCATCCAGTTTGGATGGCGTGCTTAGTCCGGAAGCGGGGATCATCGTAATAGACAGCACCAGTCCTCACCAGCTGGATCCGGCTTGTCCGGGAGCCAGGGAGGAAATCATTAACCTGGGGCATTTCTGGGATGCCGTGATGCTGTCCAAATATCGGGAAGATATTGTGCAGTACGGGCAGGAGAAAGCCACGTATTATCGGCGTGCGTATCATTATCTATCTGCGGCCGGTTCCGTATACGACGACAGCAAATACATTCTGGAAGATGAAATGGAACGTGGAAAGCTGCAAATTTTTACGGATAAGCTGACGGAAGAGATTTTATATGATATGGATAAATCCATTCAATGGGGGAGCGATAGGCCGCTGTTTGCTACGGCGATTACGCCGGGCGGGCTGCAGGGAGACGTAGGACAGCTTTTTAGCGGGGAGAAAATATACGCAATTAAGACGTTGTTTGGTATGAGCGCATCCCCCGTGCTGAATCAGATCCGCAAAATGGCGCTTGCCTGCGGATTCGATACAGAGAGCTTTTATAATGGATTTGATTCCTCGGAATTGGAACATCTCTATATTCCTGCGTTGGGCACGGCTGTGGTGACATCGAACAATTACCATGAGGTACAGGGTATCGATGGATATTATGAATATCCAATGGAAGGTTTTTTACAGGAATACTTCTCCTATCGGGCCAAGGACGATCTCAAGTACAATAAGATCCGTTTTGATGAATTGCTGGATAAAGCGGTACGGGCACTGTTCAAAGCACGGCAAATGCACAGCGAAATGGAAGAAATCTATGTAGCGTCTATGGATTTCAATGCGTTGAATCTTTTTCTGGATCAGGTCATACAAGACATCGAGGGGCGGATACAAGAGAATCTGGACCGGTGAAGCGTGTCTATAAGGGGACACACCCGGGTGGGTGCGTTATAGGCGCGAGACCCATCGATTTGCACTTGGAGTCTTTCCGGGAACTGGGGGTCGATTTACAAGAATTTGATGGGGAAGTCTGCAGAAAAATTCAGGGACAAACATCCGGGGTACCAGGCGGAATGGTCCGGCTTCGCTATCCCAGCGTGGGCGCCACCGAAAATCTTATGATGGTAGCCGTGTTTTGCCGGCATGAAGTACGAATCCTTAATGCGGCACGGGAACCGGAAATCGTGGATTTGCAAAAATACTTAAACGCGTGCGGCGCAATGGTATATGGCGCGGGAACCAGTGTAATTACAGTGAAAGGGGTCCGCATGCTGCGGAAGAATGTGAATCATTGCGTTTTACCGGATCGGATTGAAACAGGGACCTATTTGCTGGCCGGTGCGCTGTCCGGAGAACGTGTCAGCGTAGGCCGCTGCTGCTCCATGGATGTTCGCTCGCTTACGTCTTTGCTGCAGCGGTGTGGATGTGAAATGGATATCTGGCCAGATGAAATTTTTGTTCGAAAAAGCATGTTGCACAAGCGTTTTGTCAGTCCCGGAACCGTCCGGGTGGAGCCCCATCCAGGTTTTCCCACGGATTTGCAGGCTCCGGTTACCACACTGCTAACCCTTGTTCAGGGAGTCACAACCATAACCGAATCCGTATTTGAGGACCGTTTTAAGCATGTAACGGAACTCAAGAAAATGGGAGCCCACATTCGTCAGGAAGGGAACCGCGCAGTTGTTTCGGGGGTGCCGGACTTATCCGGAGCACAGGTAAACAGCAGTGATCTGCGCTGCGGGGCGGCACTTCTGCTGGCCGGTCTTGCCGCGGACGGACACACGGTGGTGGAGGACCCGTATTTTATTCAGAGGGGCTATGCCGATGTGGTCGGCAAATTTCAGGCGATCGGCGCGGACATATGGGAAAATCGAGCGGGAAGAACCCCTTGACGGGAAGGGGTGTTTGGTGCTATATTGAACAAGTGCCTTTTGCATGTGTTAGAGCAGTGAAATCCGTTTTTACAGAAGAGAAAAGGAGTTATCCGGTGGTGGCCAAAAGGAGACGCAAAGGAAAGATAGTTGCGATCTGCCTGCTTTGTGCAGCAGGGCTCATAGCCGTGCTTTTATCCCCTTTGTTCCGTATCAAACAGATCAAAATCAATTCCATATCCTCTTATCAGGAAAGCGATATTTCCGTCTTGCTGGAGGATTTGGTGGGGGTAAATGGTTTCCTTGCTATTTTTCGGAATACTTCTATCAAACAATCCAAAAGTTTATTCGGCCTGCGCCTGCCGGACCGGGAAGATGAACTGATTTTTCAACTGCCTTATTTGAAAGATGTACAAATTCATTATTCTTTTCCCAACACGCTTGTAGTTGATGCGATGGAACGAACGCCTATTTTTCTTGCCCAGCAGCAGGGCATTTATTTATATGTGGATTCGGAAGGGTATTTGCTCGAAACGTTTACCGAAGAGGACAAGCCGGACTTGCCGGTAGTTCTCGGGTTGGAGATCGATCGCTACAAGATCGGCCGTTCTCTTACCGGATTGAACGACAAACGCATTGACACGGCTATCCGGCTCTGCAACATGATGCGGCAGCTATCCATTTTGAACAGCGACATTTTTTTGATTGATCTAACGGATCTGAATGATATCTGGATGTATTGCGACAATGGGATATCCATTCGGTTTGGGGATAACAATGACATGGGGATGAAACTCTCTAAGCTGAAGTCCATTCAAGAGATTGCCTATAGTGGAAAGACCAATGGCGTACTGGATTTCACGGGAGGCGGCCATCCTGTGTTTCGCCAGAACCAAGGGGGGACGCCCACGCCTAGCGGTACACCGGATTCCAGTAACACGCCGTCACCGGATAGCACACCGGAGCCGGCCGTGACGCCGTCACCGGATTGATTGAACAAGGGGAGGAATTGATATGATACCGATATTGGGGTTGGTAGCAGGGATTTTGTTGGGTATTTTTTTGCCGTATAACATCCCGGATGCGTATTCCATGTATGTTGCTGTTGGAATACTGGCTGCGTTGGATTCTGTTTTTGGCGGAACCGTTTCCGTGCTGCAAGGACGGTTTGATCTGAAGATTTTCCTGTCCGGTTTTTTCGGAAATGCATTTCTGGCGGTTTTATTGGCGTTCGTGGGAGATCAGATGGGTATTCCTCTTTACATGGCGGCTATTTTCGCTTTCGGAAACCGGCTGTTTGATAATTTTGCCGTCATGAGACGGCTGTGGCTCGCGAAATATTCCTCGAAAGGAAAGAAATCCCTGGAGTAGAGGACAAAAGAATTGTTGTAATTTCGATCAATGTTAGGTATAATACAGGAAACATGTATACAAATGTCAAAAGGTAGGTTGGTTTTTGTGAGTAAACATATTGCGGTGCTCGACATTGGAACAACTGGAGTACGTATCTTGGCCGGAAAAGTAAACGATAGAGGGCTGCCTCAGATTATCGCGAAGGTGGACGTATCGTGTAAAGGGTTGAAAAAGTGTTCCATTGAGGATGAAAGCGCCATTGTGGACGCGGTCAAGGCAGCGCTTCGGCGGATCAAAGACCAGACAGGCCTGATCATCCGGTCGGTGTATACCAGCATTCAGGGTGCAAACCTATCTTTCATGCGGAACACCGATTCCATTTCCCTTCCTACGGAGGAACCGGAAATTACATACCAGCAGCTTGGCAAGCTATTGGACAAGGCGGCCTCCATCGAAACGTATGAGGATGAGAAACTGATCGATATCATTCCGGTGAAATATTTCATCAACGACGAAACCCAGGTGAACGATCCGCTGGGACTTTCCGCGGAAACGCTCCGCGTGGAGGCCAATGTGGTGCTGGGCAAGTATGAATACATCAAGCAGATTACCGCGTGTATCAATGCGGCCGGGCTGACGGTGGACGGTTTCATTCCATCCAGTGTGGCGATGACCTGGGCTCTTCCGTCCGAAGAGGAAACCGCGAAGAGCGTTTTGCTCCTTGATGTGGGAGGCTCCGCGTCGGATTACACACTGTACTACAAGGGCAGACCATATGCGATCGGGTCGGTTCCCATGGGAGGACAGCACATTACCAATGATTTGTCCCTGGTGCTGCATATTTCTCCAACGGAGGCGGAAACGGTAAAACGGGATTATCCGCTTGCGTCTGCGGAATTGGTCTCCAATAATGTGGATGTGGCCGTATTTTCTCTGGAAAAGGGCGCTCAGGACGTTCTTAAGGTTTCGGATATTGTGGATGTGATGCAGGCGAGAATCGAAAATCTGTTTGAGGTGGTGGCAGAGAAGCTGGAAGAAGAGGAAATTCAGATCAGCAGGATTGACTATATCATGGTGATTGGCGACGGCCTGTCGAAGTTTAAGGGCTTGGATTTGGTTTGTGAAAAACTGTTTCATGTGCCCTACTACGATGTGGATCTTAGCCGGAGCACCGGAATGAAGAGCGCTTATTCTTATGCCAGCGGTATGCTGATGTACATGGCGTCTCAGCTGCCTTTGGGCCGGAAACCATCCAAGCTGGAACGAGAGTATCAGCAGAACGATGGCGGAGAGTCGGAGAAACCAAAAGAATCCGGTATATCCAATTTCTGGAACAAGGTGAAGTCCATGTTGGTCAGTTTCCGGGAGTAAAAAAATTTGATTTCACTATTGCACAATTGATGTATTTAAGGTATAGTAGTATTTGTATATGTATTAAATTTCAGTTTTTATTTGTGGACAGGGGGTACGTGTCTTGGGTATTGAATACGACAACGAAGAGGGCAAAGACGCTAAGATATTAGTCATTGGAATTGGCGGCGGCGGCAACAACGCGGTAGACCGGATGATTGAATCGGGAATGGGCCGGGTGGAATTTGTTGCCATGAACACGGACAAGCATGTTTTGCTGAAGTCCAATGCGCAAACCAAAATTCAGCTTGGCGAAAAGCTGACAAGAGGGCTCGGTGCCGGTGCGAATCCGGAAGTGGGCGAGAAAGCGGCAAATGAAAGCCGTGATGAAATTGCATCGGTGCTCAAAGGAACGGATATGATTTTTATTACCGCCGGCATGGGCGGAGGCACAGGAACCGGCGCGGCTCCCGTTGTAGCGGAGATTGCCAAAGAAATGGGGATTTTGACGGTTGGCGTGGTAACCAAGCCGTTTGATTTCGAGGGCAGAAGAAAAATGACCAGTGCGCTGAAAGGCATTGAGAAGCTGCAAGCTAATGTGGATTCTCTGGTGATCATTCCGAATCAGAATATTTTGAAGGTGGTTGACGATAAGACACTGGCCACCAACGCTTTCAAACTGGCGGACGATATTTTGAGCCAGTCCGTACAGGGAATTTGTGATATCATCACCAAGGTTGGCGTTGTGAACATTGACTTCGCCGATGTGAAAGCTACGATGTCCAACCGCGGCATCGTGCACATGGGGGTTGGTATGGCGTCCGGCAAGAACCGGGCGGAAGAAGCGCTGGTCAAGGCCACGCAGAATCCGCTGTTGGAAACTTCCATCGAAGGAGCCACGGCTGTTCTGGTGAACTTCTATGGGGATAACATCAACATGCAGGAAATGGCTAACATTTCGAATATCGTTTACGGAACGGTTGATCCGGACGCTCAGATTATCATTGGTATTTTTGAAGCCGGCGACGAGATGAACGATGAGATGCAGGTTACGGTGATCGCAGCCGGTTTTGGTGAGAAGACAGACGATATCGTGGATGCCTTTGATATTGGGACCAAGCAGGTTGTGGGTTCCGACAGCAAAATAGAAGCGGCTCCCAGAAGGAAAGCGGACGATGACGATTTGGACATTCCGTCGTTCTTAAGAGCAAAACGGTAATACCCCTTACCCCAAACGTACCTAGTATCCCTCCGGTCAGGATTGGCCGGGGGGATTTTTCGGTATGACGGGCATATCAATGCTCTGCGGTGAAAGTCCGCTGGGAGGTAGTTGCCGACCAACCCGAAAGCGACTTGCAAGTTTCACACCGTGAGGTGTGGGAGAGAAGAAGCAATAGCGAAATCGTAGCCTGACGAACAGAAACCTGATACAAAGGCGTATTAAGCGGATAAGTTGACCGAAAGCAACGAAATCCAAAAGGCAATCGTAATCTTAGTGCGTAAATTAGGCAGGTAGACTAGGAAAGAACATTGATTTATCCCGTGAGGTCTTGCAGATGTGGAGGAGTAGACAGATTCGAAACGAAACACAGTAACAACGAACTGCAAGAAGTCAGCAGAAGCCATAGTAGTAAGGAAAACTTACGAAGGGCTGAACAAACCTTAGCGTCAATTCGAAATGTATGTTCCGAATAGCTGTCTGACAGGGTGGATAGCCGAAGCGTATATGAGGCGGTACACCATAAACATAGGACGATATATTCGGAAGCGGAAAGGAGAAAAGACGGAATATGTCAGAAATGCTTGAAAAGATACTTAGTAACGACAATATACTGGAAGCCTACAGGCGAGTTTGTGCAAACAAAGGAGCAGGCGGAGTTGACGGCGTTACAACCGATGAACGCAAAGAATACCTAAGAGCAAACTGGAAAAGTATCAAAGAACAAATCAGAACGAGAACTTACAAACCACAACCTGTACTGAGGGTAGAAATCCCGAAGCCTAACGGTGGAGTAAGAAAACTCGGCATCCCAACGGTAGTTGACAGAGTAATCGAACAAGCAACAACCCAAGTATTGACACCCATATTTGAACCGTTATTCAGCGACCACAGCTACGGCTTTCGCCCTAATAGAAGGTGCGAAATGGCGATAGTAAAGTTACTTGAATACTTCAATGACGGATATGTGTGGATAGTGGATATTGACCTTGAAAAATTCTTTGACAATGTACCGCAAGACAAGTTGATGAGTTATGTGGGCAGAGTCATACACGACGGAGATACGGAAAGTTTAATACGAAAGTATCTCAAAGCAGGCGTAATGAACAAAGGCACATACGAAGTAACGAATGTCGGCACACCTCAAGGCGGCAATTTGTCACCGCTTCTCAGCAACATAATGCTGAACGAGCTTGACCGTGAGCTTGAATGCAGAGGACTCAGATTTACAAGATACGCAGATGATGTAGTAATTGTACTTAAAAGCAAGGCAGCAGCAACAAGAGTAATGTATTCCATAACCGAAAGGATAGAAAAGAAACTTGGATTAAGGGTAAATGCGACAAAAACGCACATAACCCCACCGAGCAAGCTGAAATATCTCGGGTTCGGATTTTGGAAAGACAAAGATTCTTGGAAAGCAAGACCGCACGAGGATTCTGTAAACAAGTTCAAGAGGAAGCTCAAACAACTGTGTAAAAGAAGTTGGAGCATAGACCTAACATACCGAATTAAGAAGATTAACGAGGTAACGAGAGGATGGATAAACTACTTCCGAATAGGCTCTGTGAAAAACAAACTTCAAAGCATAGACGAGCATTTGAGAACAATGATAAGAGTGATAATATGGAAACAGTGGAAAACCGCTAAGAAAAGAGAGTGGGGACTACTGAAACTCGGAGTGCCAAAGAGGATTGCACATAAAGTTGCAAATTGGGGAGACCATTACCAATTCGTAGCTACAAAATCTGTTCTTGCAAGAGCTGTCTCTAAAGAAAAACTGACTAAGCGAGGCTTAATCAGTCTTTCCGACTACTATGCAGTAGTACATATTTCATTTTGGTTTGAACCGCCGTGTGCCGAACGGCATGCACGGTGGTGTGAGAGGAGGGAGAAAATCCCTCCTACTCGATTGATTCCGTTTTTCTGGGGTATACGATAGGAAAATGGCAGAAGTTCGCTGAATCGTTTGTTTTCCAAGTCCAGCCGTTCCGCACCCGGCGCGGCAGCAACGCGCACTGTTTTGTACAACACACCTCATGTACACAGTAGGGCAGAAGCACGGGAAAGCATACCGTATTCCCGCTCCTGAAACGCTCCCGTTTTTCGACGATTTCCGGGGACTTCCGCACTTCCAAAGGAGAAATTCCGACTGTTCCCAAACGGTTTCCCGATTCCGGCGGTCTTTTATTTTGTTGCTCGGCATCCGTTTCTCGTCGTGTTCGGATAGATTTCGATAAGCTTGGCTAGGTATAATTTGATTCGCATCGCATACATATTAGGTGTGCAGACAGGGGGTGATGGGAATGGAAGTATACCTGGATGTCCTGGTACTGGAGAATTTACTGATGAACTATTTGATCTTGGCGGTAACCTCCCGTTTCCTGAAGCAGAAAAGAAAGCCGTGGCGTCTGCTGCTTGGCTCGGCAATCGGCGTCATTTACGCGCTGTTGTTTTTGTTTTTCCCTTTTTTGCAAACCAGCAGCGCCATTGTCGTATTGTGTAAATTCCTGTTATCGCTGTTGATGATTGCGGCAACGTTCTATCCGAGACGCATCCGAGATTTTTTGGGAGCGCTGGGATGCTTCTACGCTGTTACATTTTTGATGGCCGGAACCGCGTTTGCCGTTATCCTCATGGGAGTGCCCATCGGATCGATTCAGAATGGAGCGTTTTATCTGAATTGGGATTCGCCAATCAATTATCTGCTGTTGGTCATTGGCTGCGGATGGATTTTACTGCATACGCTATATTCTTATCTGAAGGAGAAACAGAGATTGGACAAATGCTTGGTTAGTTTGTATTTGGAATTTGACGGAAACGGTTTGTGGGTCCCGGCATTGGTGGATACCGGGAATGAACTGAAAGATCCGTTCACCGGCATTCCGGTCATCATTGTGGAGACGGAAGCCATTTCTTCTTTGCTGCCTGGCTGCCTGCAGCAAACGGTATCCGGGGGAGATACCAGCCGTTTGCTGGAACGGGAAGATTTGCTGGCCCAATCCGGCTGGGCAACCCGGTTTCGTTTAGTCCCTTATCGTTCTCTGGGGTGTCCTGACGGCATGCTGCCCGGATTCAAGCCGGATGTTCTGGCGATACGGGGAAAAGGGGAAGAGCGGTGGGAGCCTTCCAATGTGATTGTTTGCTTGTACAGCCAGTCTTTGTCGGATAATCATACATACCGTGCGCTGCTGGCGCCGGAATTGCTGCCGGCGTAATTTTTACAAAAGGAAAAAATATGGGAAGGGAGAACGTTATTATGTTGTTTGTTTCTGCCAAAATGCATTGTTTGGTTAAATTCTACCGCTTTCTCCGGCGTCTTGGTATCCGGACGGCGGGCAGGGTTTACTACGTTGGAGGCCCGGATACGCTGCCGCCGCCGCTGAGTGTGGAGGAGGAGACGTACCTGCTGTCTCATTTTGACGATCGGGATATGGATGTCCGTACCATTTTGATTGAACGCAATTTGCGTCTGGTGGTTTACATCGCCCGCAAATTTGAGAATACAAATGTAAACGTGGAAGATTTGGTTTCCATCGGTACCATTGGGCTGATTAAAGCGATCAATACCTTTGCTCCGGAGAAGAACATCAAACTGGCAACGTATGCGTCCCGCTGCATCGAAAACGAAATTCTGATGTATCTGCGGCGGAGCAGTCGCCAGAAAGTAGAAGTCTCCATCGACGAACCGCTTAAGGTGGATTGGGATGGGAACGAACTGATGCTGTCCGATGTCCTGGGCAGCGATGGCGATACGGTTTACCGGGACATCGATGAGGAGGTGGACCGGGAGCTTTTGAATGCGGCGCTGAAGAAGCTGACCATTCGGGAGAAGAAAATCATGGACCTGCGCTTCGGCCTTACTACCGGCACAGAGAAGACGCAAAAAGAAGTAGCGGATATGCTGGGCATTTCCCAATCGTACATTTCTCGGCTGGAAAAACGCATCATCAACCGGCTGCGAAAGGAAATTATCAAGATGTCATAACGTTACGTCTACCATGTATTTTTCCAGCAAACTGACTGGATGATAGGAAAGCTTGGAAGTCCGCAACCCCAGGTCTCCCACATCTTCCTCCCGGTTGATGTAGCGGATTTCTTCGGTAGCGTAGTGAGCGGCAAATTCGCTGACAATAGCCTGATAGACGCCAGGACAGTCCGTCCTGGCTTTTTCCACGTGGATGAACAGTGTGTCTCCTGCCTTGCTGCCAATGGACAGCGCTAGGACTTCTCCCTGATCTGCCAGCAGGCCGCCCAGCAAACGGTATTGCTCCACATTGTCCAAATACTCCAATATTTTACGTGCTTCCGCTTCGAGCAGGCGATTTTTCTTCTGCTCCCTCGTTGTGTAAGCCAGGAAGAACTTCTTTGCCTCCGGTGCGTTGGCGGGGGTAATTTCTTCCCAGCGGCAGGCGGGATGGTTCTGGCGAAATTTGTTCAAGTGATTTTTTTGACCATGAAATCGTTTCCCACGAAAGGTGATCAGGTCTTGTGCCTCATAAAGATAGTCGAACCAATCCCGGTCGGAATCCCAATGCAGCTGAGGATAGCGTTCCTGTAAGACGCGGAGGCCTTCTGCCGGTACGTTGCAGAAGCGCAATGCCATCTGCCGGCTGGTTGCGTAGGACTCCAAACTAGCCAGAGCCCGGTGGGGATCCTGACTGACCGGGAACGAAAACGCTTTTTTACCATCCAGGTAGATGAACTGGAAAAAGAGCGCGCCGTCCTGACAGGCGTATTCGGTGTGAAAAAAATCGCGCCACAAAAAAACAGCCCCGATGGAATAATCACAAATGCGGCCGTTTGGTCTGGTTAAAAAAGGTTGTATGATTGATCGATCTTCTAATTTCAATGGTTGAAAAGTCAACATGTTTCCCATACCTTTCCGTTGCGGCCATTATTATAGCATGACCGCAGTGGAAACGCAAATCTACTTGTTATGAAAGACTGCCCAGCTGGCTTTCTTGGAATTCCCTTGGTGTGAGGCCGACTACCCTTTTGAATTCGTAACAAAAATAGGAGCAGTTGCGGTAGCCGCAATCGGCGGAGATATCCTGGATGTTTTTTGCTGGAAACAGGATGAGCTGTTCTTTGGCTTTGTTGATACGCAGGGCGATCAGATATTGAATGGGAGACATTTGAGTGTGCTTTTGAAATAGCCGGCACAGGTAGGAATCCGATACGCCGATTTTCTGTGACAGGTCGTTCAAAGAAATATCCTCTGCGTAATGCGTTTCCAGATATTGAAATACCAAATCCAGCTTAGAGCTGTGTCCCACGGTATCGGCGCGGTAGAGATCCAGCAGCAAGGCGTACAGATAAGCGGAAGCCTCCAGCTGTCCGGTGATGTTGTTTTGTGCGGCGGCGCGGTACATCCGGTCGAACTGCTGCAGGATGGAAACGCTTGCCAGATTTGCTCGGACAAAACTGGTTTGTGTGAAAGGGGGAAAGAGAGAAGTACTATGAAAGCAGACGAAATGACAAACCCAGGGTTCGTTTCCCTGTGGATAATAAAGATGGTCGGATTTTGGACCAAACAGAAAAAGATCTCCCTTTCGGATGGAATAGGATGTCCCTTCTCCCTGAAAGATTCCGCAGCCTCCAACACATAGGGACAGCTGATAGAATCCGCTGCCTCCCCAACGTTGGATGGGAATGGTTTCCGTGTAATTGCTGCTGATTTGTGTAACATAAAAGGGAAGAGCTTTGACCGCGTCGCATAATACAGGAGTAATGATTTCGTTGCCCATACCAATCACCGTTTTGTTCAAAAATTTGATATCCATTCAAGATAATGATATTTACATTACAGTGAGTTGATTATATAATCGACAGTATGGAGTTGTCAATAATTTGATACAAATTGTTCTTGGACAGTTCGAGGAAAGGAAAGACGAGATGAGAAACGTTACCGCTGTTTTGTTGCTGATTATATTGAGTTTGCTGTGTCTGCTGACCGCCGGCTGTCAAGGGAATGGCGAGGGCGCAGATCCTTTTTTACCCGAGGAAACGGTTCTCGTGATGGATGCTCAAGGCAGCGTCCGTCTGCCGGAACGCGGGAGGCAGCGGATTTTGATCAACGATGGCTGGAAATATCGAGCGGTAAAGAATCCTTCCAGCTTTACCGGCATGCAGGACCGGGATTATGATGATACGGATTGGCGGGTGGTGAACCTGCCTCACGATGCTTGTATTGAGACGTCGTTCACCCCACAGGGAAACGCGATGGGAGGTTTCTTTCAAGGAACGAATGGTTTCTACCGCAAAACGTTCCAAACCCCGGAGAATTTGGGAGACCGGAGAATGTTCCTGCAATTTGAAGGGGTTTATATGGCGTCGGAGATCTGGATCAATGAGCATTATCTGGGGAAATTCTACAATGGATACCTGGATTTTGAATACGATGTGACCGATTATCTCAAACCGGCAGGACAAACCAATCTGATTGGGGTCAGCTTTCTTTATCAGCCGGATAGTTCCCGCTGGTATACCGGAGGAGGGATTTACCGCGATGTGTACCTTCTGGTAACGGAGAACTTATATGTCTCGCGTTTTGGAACGTTTTTTTCCACTCCGGAGGACATTCATACCGTAGAAGGGAAGATTGAAGTGACCAATTCCAATCCGTCTTCCGTTTCCTATTCTGTCCAGACCGTTTTGTATGATCCGCGAGGCACAGAAGTGGCCCGTGACGTTACGCCGGCGGAGCTGGAGCCTGGCGGGAGTATGACGGTGGAACAGACTTTTTCCATTTCCTCGCCGCAGCTATGGAGTACCAATCTTCCCTATCTTTACACAGCGGAAACCACCATTTTACAGGATGGACTGCCTGTGGATACATACGTTACTACCTTCGGTATCCGGCAGATTGAGATCAACGGGCAGGACGGCCTGCTTTTGAACGGAGAAAAAGTATTGATCAAAGGTGTTTGCCTTCACCATGATCTTGGTGCATTGGGTACGGCCGCTTTCGAACGAGCGATAGAAAGGCGGCTGGAAGTGCTGCAGTCCCTTGGGGTGAACAGTATTCGTCTGTCTCACAATCCTTATTCGTCTGCGATCCTGGAACTGTGTGATCGGATGGGGATTCTCGTATTTGACGAAGCATACGACAAATGGGAAATCAACAACCAATATTATCTGCCTGACGGCAATTTTGAAGATCATTGGCGAGAAGACATGACCACCTGGATCAAGCGTGACCGGAATCACCCCAGCGTATACCTGTGGAGCGTGGGCAATGAGGAAGGCAATCAGATTCTTGATCAGGATGGCAGGTTCGATACGGCGCCATTGGTGGAAAAAGTTTCGTTCGTTCACGAGCTGGATCCCACGAGAAAGGTGACTTGTGCCCTGTATCCGCTGCGATCGGCGGAGGGCGGCGTTTGGACGTTTACGGAAGAAACCCATCCCTGGGCACTGGCAATGGACGTAGCCAGCTGGAATTACATGCAGCAATATTTCGCCCACGATCATGAAACCTATCCGGACGTACCGCTGCTGGCGTCAGAGGTTTCTGTGGATTATCGGGCCAAAGGATTCTTCGAATTTGATCATTCCTATAATGTGGGACTGTACTTCTGGGGGGGAATCGAATATTTTGGAGAAAGCACGGGATTTCCCTACAAGGGGTGGACCAACGGTTTTGTGGACGTGATGGGCTATCCCAAAGGGATTGCCGCGGCGTTGAAGGCCGTTTACCACGATGAGAAAGCGGAGGAGTCCTTTATAGAGGTCAGTGTGGTTACTTCTTCCCAAAAGCTGCTATGGAATGGGGTGGAACACGCCGTTACCACGGTGGATCATCATTGGAATTGGGAAGAGGGGGAGTCGCTTTCCGTTGTGGCGTATACCGACTGCGACAGCGTTGTGTTTTCTTTGGATGGGGAGACGTACCAGACGGTTCCGGTAGAGAATCGGGTAGCGGAATGCTCCGTTCCTTATCGGGCCGGTACCTTACGGGCCGCGGGCGTGCGGAATGGGAAAATCGTATGCGAGGACGTTCTTCAAACTACCGGTCAGGCGGTTAAGCTGGCGTTGCTTCCGGATTATACGGTTTTGAAGGCGGATAATCGGGATATGTCCCATATTCGTGTGACTGCTTTGGATGAGAAGGAAAATGCCGTACCGGTTTCCGGGATTTCCGTGTCTTTCACCGTGGAAGGAGCCGGCATACTGGCCGGGGTGGCCAACGGGGATATGGCCAGTGACGAGTCGTTTCAGGGCAATTGCCGGCAATTGTATCAGGGGCAGGCACAGGTGATTGTGCGTTCTACCCGGGAGACGGGAGATATCATCATACGAGCTGAGGCAGATGGCCTGGAACCGGCGGAAATTCGGCTGCAATGCGTGGACAATCCGGTAAAAATCGGGAAGACGGGTTCCGGAAACGGCTGCCTTCTGGATGGGAAACAAGTCGTTTTGGATGAAGCCGCGGCCAGTCGGCAAGTGGCTCAGGTTGGCCGTTTGTCTGCGCAGGCGGATAGCCAGTCCCGTTTGATCGGCTATTTTTACAATGGCGTGCTGGTAGAAACGCTGCCGGAACAGATAGAGGGTCAGGTAGTTGCCTGTTTTGTCAGGACCCAAGGAGAGACCGGCGGAGACAAAACTGTTCTCTGGCTGCTTGCTGCAGGGGCGGCGGTTTTGATCCTGCTGGCTGGAGGAATCATGTTGTTCCGATGCAAGCGGTGCGTGAGAACGGAACGTCAGCCGTGATATTTCATAATGCAATAGGAGGTTCTATTTATATGGAAGAAAACACAGAAGCAGAATGGACTGTAGGGCAGGAAGGCAGGAAGGAATGCCTTCTAAATCAGGATTGGCTGTACTGTCCGGTGCCGGATCCGGCTGACTTTACTGATATGGAGCGTTGGAAGTATGATGACCACGGCTGGCAGCGGGTAAATTTGCCGCACGATGCCTTTCTGGCAACGCCATTTTCCCCGGAAGTACATCAGCATACCGGTTTCTTTACCGGTACCAACGGGTGTTATCGGAAACGGTTTCTGACGCCGGAATGGCTGGAAGGGCGCAGGCTGTTTGTCCAATTTGAAGGGGTATACATGGCCTCCGATGTCTGGATCAACGAACACCATTTGGGGAGATTCTACAATGGCTATCTGGATTTTGAATATGACCTGACGCCATACCTGAACGCACCCGGCCGGCAGAATTTGTTGACGGTCAGTTTTTTGAACCAATTCCGCAGCTCCCGCTGGTATACGGGAGGCGGCATTTACCGAAATGTCCATCTGCTGGCGGTGGATCCGCTGCATGTCAAGCGATTTGGAACATTCTTCTGTACGCCTCAAAGCATCCGGCAGGTGGAAGGCCGCGTGGAAGTGGTAAATCAAACGGATCGGCCGGCAGCCTGTCAGGCGGAGACCGTGCTATATGACCCTTACGGGGAATTGGCAGCGGTTTCTCAGACGGATTGTGTTATTCCGCCTGGGGAAACGGCAGAGATTTCCCAGTCTTTTTTCCTGGAGCATCCGGTCCTGTGGGACATTGACGCGCCTTACCGGTATCGCGCCGTTACCCGGATCAGGCGGGATGGACACATCGTGGATTGCTATGATACCCTGTTTGGCATTCGAACGGTGGAAATCGATGCGCAGAATGGGTTGACGTTGAACGGTCGGAAGGTATTTGTGAAAGGCGTTTGCCTGCATCATGATTTGGGTGCGCTGGGATCGGCTGCGCTGGAACGTGGTATCGAAAAACGGCTAGAGACGCTGAAGAAGATGGGGGTCAATAGTATCCGGCTATCTCATAACCCCTATTCCTCCTCTATGTTGGATTTGTGCGACCAGCTGGGTCTGCTGGTGTTTGACGAAGCTTATGACAAATGGGATGCTCACAATCAATATTACCAGCCGGACGGGAAGTTTGCGGATCATTGGCAGGAGGATATGACGACATTTATTCAACGTGACCGGAATCACCCCAGTGTGTATCTCTGGAGCGTGGGCAACGAGGAAATCGGACAGATTTACGCAACGGACGGCGTATACGATACCAAACCGCTGGAAGAAAAAATACAGTGGGTTCATTCTTTGGATTCCACCAGGAAGGTGACCTGCGCCTTGTATCCGATCCGCTCGGAGGCGGCCGGAACCTGGACATATATAAAGGAAACCCATCCCTGGGCGGAGAAGATGGATGTGGCCAGCTGGAATTATATGCAGCCTTACTTTGAAAAGGATCATGAGACTTATCCGGATATGCCGCTGCTGGCCAGCGAGGTTTCGGTGGACTACAAGGCGCTTGGTTACGATCAGTTTGACCACCGGTACACGGTTGGCATGTATTTCTGGGGCGGAATCGAGTATTTTGGAGAAAGCACCGGATATCCATACAAAGGGTGGACCAATGGTTACCTGGATATTATGGGGTATCCGAAGGGGATCGGCGCTGCTATGGAGGCGGCGTATACGGAGCGTCCTTTTCTAAAGCTGGGCGTTTTGACTTCCTCCAGAAAGCTATTGTGGAATGGGGTGGAACACAGCATGACTTCTGTGGATCATCACTGGAATTGGGAGACGGGCAGTACCGTACATGTTGTGGTTTATTCCAACTGTGAAGAAGTTGCTTTGTATTGGGACGGTGCTTTTTACCAGAACGCTTCGCCTCACAATCGTCTTCTGGAACTGGAGTTGCCTTATCATCCGGGATCCTTGCGGGCAATCGGGTTTTCAAATGGTATGGCGATTTGCCAGGATACGCTGGAAACGGCCGGCGAGGCAGTGCGGCTGCGGCTGGAGGCAGATTATTCCGTTCTCCGGGCAGACGGATCGGATTTGTGCTATTGTTTGCTGACGGCCTGTGACAGCCAGGGAAGAACCGTTCCCGTATCGGATATTCCGGTTACCTTTTCCGTGACCGGAGCCGGTTCTCTTGCCGGTGTAGCCAATGGGGACCTGGCCAGCGAAGAATCTTATCTTGGTCCCACCCGTTCTCTTTCGCAAGGACAGGTGCAAGCCGTTGTACGCTCGTCACAGGAGGAAGGGGGAATTCTGGTGTCTGCTTCCGCTCCCGGATTTCCAGCCGTATCCGTTTCGCTTTCCTGTGTAAAAAGGCCGGTGAAAATCAAGAAAACCGGCTATGGCGACGGCGTGATTTCGGACAATAGCGGCATTTTGCTGGCACAAGGGATGGCCAGCGGTCAGTTCCGGAACGTCAGCGGACTCCATGTCCAGCCGGATCCGGATTCCGAGGTAGGCGGTTATTGTCATCAGGGAACGTGGAGCTTGACCCTTCCGGAAACCATTCAGGATGATATAACGGTGCTGTTTTTAAAAAGTAAGCCTTTGGCACAGAAAAAAGGAGAGATGCAAAGATGAACAAAACAAAACGGATCATGTGCGGAATTTTGTGCGGCATGCTTCTGCTGGCCGGCAGCGCGTGCGGAAAAGGTGGGGACGCGGCAGCGCCTACGCCAAGCGGCACGCAGAAAACCGGTACCGGGACGGCTGGAATCGCCCCGACGCCTGGTCCGACAGAGGCGCCAACCGCAAAAAAAAGTTTGGTGAACGTCAAATTGGGTACGCTGGTGAATGACGGCGACGGAGAAATTCTATTTGAAGGTTCCTGGACCCATGGAGCAGGAGAGAATCTGGATAACTTTGATACCACCGCGTATGGAGGCGACCATACCTATTCCCTGACCGTTGGCGATACGGCAAGCTATACGTTCCAGGGTACGAGGCTTATGATCTTTGCCACGCTGCGGGACGGTTACGGCACGGCGGAGGTAACATTAGACGACGGAGAGCCGCAAAGCATTCAGTTTCATTCCATTGACGGAACGAAGGTAACGGAAGATGTCCGGCAGCACATGGTTTACGACAGCGGCGTGCTGGAGGCAGGGGAGCATACGTTTGTGATGACGGTAACTTCGCCGGATGTAAACATTGATTTTATTCTGATGGAAGAGCCTCCGGAGGAGAACCTGACCCTTCAGGGAGACTGGCAGTTTGTCGTGAACGAGGATGCCTATTATGAGGATTTGGCTGCGGTTATGGATTCCAACGCTGTTCTTCGTTATGAATTCGAGGGAACGCAAATCAAAATATATGGGGCAACCGCGCCGGAATTTGGCCGGATCTCCGTTTTTTTGGATGGCGGTGAAGCGGTAATCCAGGATCTGGCCTCATCGGAAGCCGCCGCACAGGTACTGCTGTTTGACAGCGGGATACTGAGTGAAACGGAAAATGCCAGTCATACGGTGGAGATCAAAGTTATGGACGAAAAGCCGGTTAACATCGATTTTTTTGAAGTATACCGTATGGGCTGACAACACGCTGTACCATAAAATATTGTAAAATAAGACGTTAAACAGAGATCTTTTGGCAGCTGCGGCAGCATCTTTTTCGCTGTTCACCCGGCTGCAATAGGTCTCTGCTTTTTTTTTGCGGCGGATAAAAACGAAATGATCGCATATATATCAACTATACCTTCTGTTGTCAAATACTGACAAGGGATCGCGGTATAAAAGAACCTTCAGCGGCAATAATTCTAATTAAGAGAATTAACAATCCGGAGGTTTGGAATATGGTGATTAATAAAGTTGAAATCTGCGGCGTCAATACAGCAAAGCTGCCAATACTCAGCAGTGAGCAAAAGAAAATCTTGTTGGAAAAAATTCTGGAGGGAGATGAGTCGGCGCGCGAAGAATTTATCCATGGCAATCTCCGGCTGGTGCTCAGCGTGATTCAGCGTTTCCACAATCGTGGAGAAATGGTGGATGATCTGTTTCAGGTGGGATGTATCGGGCTCATGAAAGCCATCGATAATTTTGATATCAAACAGAATGTACAGTTTTCCACTTATGCGGTTCCTATGATTATTGGAGAAATTCGCCGCTATTTGCGGGATAATAATACGATTCGCGTCAGCCGTTCTTTACGGGACATTGCCTACAAGGCCCTGCAGGTCAGGGAAAAACTGTATAATCAGGAAAGCAAGGAGCCATCCATCGGAGAAATCGCCAAAGAATTGGGGGTAGAACGGGAGGAATTGGTCATTGCTCTGGATTCCATTCAAGAGACGGTTTCGCTGTTTGATCCGGTTTTTCAGGACGGCACCGACACCATTTGTGTTATGGATCAGATTAAAGATGAGAAGAACAGCGACCGCGCCTGGGAACAGACGTTAACCGTTAATCAGGCGTTGGAAAAGTTGGGTCAGAGGGAACGGATGATCATTGATATGCGTTTTTTTGAGGGAAGGACACAAATGGAGGTTGCCGAGGAAATCGGCATCAGCCAAGCGCAGGTTTCCCGATTGGAGAAAAACGCCTTGAAGCATATGCGGAAGTACGTGTAACCGTTTTGCGTCTCCCGTCTGACCAGGGAGGGCAAACGAGGGAGGCAGGATGGACAATGGGACGGCTGAGTTCCTTTCATAAAAAAGAGGTCATCAATTTGCCGGATGGCAAACGATTGGGGTTCGTGTGTGACGCCGATGTGAATTTTTCCGATGGCAAGGTGGAAGCCATCGTGGTAGCCGGTACCGCAAAATTGTTTGGCAGCAATTGCAAAGACATGGAGCTGATTATTCCGTTCGATCGGATCAAACGGGTGGGTGAGGATCTGGTGATCGTGGACGTGGAAGAACGGTTTCTTCGCCGGTTCAATGGAAAATGAATGTTCGGTCTTAGCCGGCATGGCGTTTTCCAGAGAAATCCTGTGCACGAGCTTATCCTCTTCCCGTCTTCTGCGGGAGATTTTTCCTCTTTGATTTTTTGTGTCATTCGGTACGCACGGAGCAAAGGCCGGTCATCCCCTGCAGAAAGAGGGCAGCCGGCTTTTGTTCTGCTGTCCTTTCCCGGTATCGTTCTGCTGTTCTTTGCGCACGATCCGGTTTGTTGTTTATACAGGGAAAGAAAATGCAAAAAAAAGTTGACTTTTTGTCGATCATTTTGTATACTACCATTGTATTTGCTATATTGGCAGAAACAAAGAGTGGGTCTTCCCACTCTTTCGTTTTTCAGGAGAGAAGAAGGAGGCTGAGACATGCCGGGGAAAAACGCTGTTGCGCAACGTGTTGCCCGCCTGACAGAGCAAAGAATCGCGGACCTGGGAATGGAATTGGTGGACGTAGAATATGTGAAAGAAGGAAACAACTGGTATCTGCGATTGTACATCGACAAACCGGGTGGCGTGACCATAGACGACTGTCAGACGATCAGCGAGGCTGTGTCGGATACCATCGACGAAGCGGATCCCATACCGGGTGCATATATTTTTGAGGTTTCTTCTCCCGGGCTGGATCGTCCTTTTCAAACGGATCGGGATTATCTGCGCCATATCGGCGATCTGGTGGAAGTGGGCCTTTATGCGGCCCGGCAGGGAAACAAAAAGTGGGAAGGGTATTTGCGTGAAAAACAAGAGGATCGGATTATCATAGAGACCGAACAGGGAGAGCGTCTGGTGTTCGAACGAAAAGACGTGGCCATCGTCCGGCAGGCGATCCGGTTTCATTAATACGGATGAGGAGGAAAAAAGGGAATGAGTGCGGAATTGCTATATGCATTGAACGAACTGGAGAAAGAGCGTGGCGTAAATAAGGAAGTTATTATTGCGGCTATTGAAGAAGCGCTGAATGTATCCTATGGGAAGTCGGCGGATTCGCCGGCAGATACCAGAGTGGAGTTTGACCGCGATACCGGGGAGATTAAAGTATATGCCAGAAAGGTCGTGGTGGAACAGGTCACGGACGAAAACCGGGAACTTTCTTTGGAAGAGGCCAGGCAGATGGACCCGGAATTCAATCTGGAGGACATTGCGGAATTTGAGATTACTCCACGTAACTTCGGACGGATTGCCGCTCAGAAAGCAAAGCAAATCATCATTCAAAAAATAAAAGAAGAGGAACGGAATCTGATTTACGATCAATATCTGTCCAAAGAAAAGGATATCGTAACCGGGACCATTCAGCGCATTGAGACGAGAGAGGGCAGGGATGGAAGCCGGGAACGGATCGTTCATGTGGAGTTGGGGAAGATTGAGGGGATTATGCTCCCTTCCGAGCAAATCGAGACGGAGCCATACAAGGTTTATGACAGAATCAAGGCCTACGTTATTGAGGTCAAAGAGAAGGGGTCGAAGAGTAAGGATCCTTGCGTGATGATTTCCAGAAGCCATCCGGGATTGGTAAAAAGACTGTTTGAACTGGAAGTGCCGGAAATCCATGATGGAACGGTGGAAATCAAGAGCATCGCCCGGGAACCCGGCTCCCGCACCAAACTATCGGTTTACTCCCATGACGAAAACGTGGAACCGGTAGGCGCCTGTGTTGGCCAGAAGGGGACACGTGTTCAGGTGATCGTGGACGAACTCAAGGGCGAGCGGATTGATATTGTAAAATGGAGTCCCTCTCCGGAGGAGTTTATTGCCAGCAGCCTGAGTCCGGCCAAGGTAGTCCGCGTGTTTGTGGACGAAGAAGAAAAAAGCGCCATGGTGATCGTCCCCGATCATCAGTTGTCCCTGGCTATTGGGAAAGAAGGCCAGAATGTACGGCTGGCGGCAAAGCTTACCGGATGGAGAATCGATATCAAGAGCGAATCCCAGGTACGGGCGAGCATCGAAGAGGATTTGTTCGGCAGCGCGGCGGAGCCGGGCGGGGATGAGGACGAGCTGCCGGAGGAAACGCCGGAGGCGTAATGAATTTCCGTGTACGGCGAAAGAAATGAAGGTGTGATTGGTTTGAAACAAAAAAAAGTACCGATGAGGATGTGCATTGGCTGTCATACGTCCAAGCCCAAAAAGGAACTGATCCGCATCGTCAGGGATCCCGAAGGCAACATCAGCTTGGATGATACAGGACGCAAAAACGGAAGAGGGGCTTATCTCTGTCCAGACCGTTCCTGTATGCAAATGGTATGGAAAGGACATAAATTGGAGAAGGCATTTGAAACACAAATAAGTGAGTCGGTTTATCAGGATCTTATGACACAGATGGAACAACGTGCTGCGAAAAACGGAGGTGGAGCGATTGGATAACGAGAAGATCAGAATACATGAGCTTGCAAAACAACTAAATACCAACAGCAAGCGAATTTGTGAAAAATTGAAGGAAATCAATATCATTCCCAAAAGTCACATGAGTTTTTTGGAAGGGGAAGAGCTTCAAGCTTTCTATGATCATATTGGGTATAATCCGGAACCCGCCAAACAGGAGGCGGCTGATGAGGATGCCTCGAAAGCACTGTCCTCCGGCGCGGCTCCAGCGAACGAGAAGAAGCCTGCGGGAACGGCGGGTGCTTCCCGCTTGTCCGCCGGGGTTGTCGTTCGACGTGTGATTTACGATTCTACGCAATCCGGTCAATCCAGTGCAGCGGCAGAGCGGACGGCGGCTGTTCCGAATCAGACAGGGCCTACCGCAAACCGTCCCCCCAAGAAGCCCCGCTCCAATTACGCGGCTTCTTCCGGCTTGCGTGCGGGATATGAGGTGCGAAGCGAGAGTTACGATGAGCTCCTCCGGGAACAAGAGCCGGAAAGCGTACCGGATACCAAAACACCTTCCGTCAGGCCGGCGGCAGCGGAGGGCACGTTTGTCGGAAGAGTAAAAAGGATCGTCAAACCGGAACCGGAGGAAACAAAAGAAAAACCGGCGCCGGCATCTCCTTCTGCCGTTAACAGTCATCCGGGAGCGGAAAAAGAAAAAAAGGTTTCCAAGCCGATCGTCCAAGATCAGCCGGCAGAGAAGCTGCCGGTTGAGGCGGCCAAACCATCTCAAGTGTCTTCTCCGGATTCCGTTTCGGCAGCAGCGCAGGAATCGGCCGCTGACAAGGACGCTGCGATTTCTTCCAACGCTGTTTCCGAACCGCCTTCGATGTCGGCGCAGACGCCGGCGGATCCTGCTGCGCCCCAGTTTGTGCGGCCGGAAGGCGCGGCCCTGACCAGCCGAGAAG